>Ga0255055_10000053_pt1 | contig 81968 bp, 57 predicted proteins | sample JV7_2_27_MG_FD_188633 | JGI IMG/M metagenome (GOLD analysis project Ga0255055, IMG submission 188633) | Seawater microbial communities from Jervis Inlet, British Columbia, Canada - JV7_2_27 | ecosystem: Environmental > Aquatic > Marine > Inlet | place: Canada: British Columbia | collected... | reverse complement strand
CAGAACATGTCCGCCATCGCCTGTTCCCTGGGGTGTGGTGAGCCCAGGTTGAAGGGTTGACGCTGCTTGAAATGTACGATGCATATATTCAAAGGGAACATGGCGAACAGCTGTCCTATTTTCTTATCTAATTCATTTTCAAGACTTCAGGTGGAATTGAGCTGGCGCTGGCTTTCCCGGGATTCAAAGTCCGACCAGACAAGACGGTACTTACCGCTGACCGGATCGCGACTTGGTGGGTCTGGCGATACCTCGATCTGGATGGATGACAATCCCAGGGTCCCCAGGTATTTCCTCAGGCGCTGGACCACTATTTCTCCAGCTTGTAGGTTCTCAGATGGGGCTTCGATGCGGAGGCTCAATTCCGCCGGCGCGGTTTGAATAATCTGGTAGCGTGTAACACCTGGAACTTCCTCAACTACCGTCGCCAGCGCCATTGGCAGAATCGGAACCGATTCGCCGGCGGGCGTTTGTAGATAGAGGACATCATCCCGCCGACCTTCTACCTGGATTACAGGCAGGGGATTCCCGCAGGGGCATGGATCGGGATCCACGGTGATGCTGTCGCCCAGATTGTAGCGGATGATCGGCTGCACCCGATTTGCCAGGTTGGTCAGCAGAACTGTCTGCGAAGCACGGCCCGGTGGAACAGGCTGATAAGCTTCGTCGACAGGTTCCAGGATCACCCAGTCGCAATTCACGTGGAGCCGGCCATGGTCACACGAGTAGGCGATGCCCATGAACTCCGAGGCGGCGTACGTCTCCCGCACCAAGCAGTCAAACGAAGTAGTGATTAGAGAGCGAGCCCCAGGTGTGAGCCACTCCGCAGCGGTGGCGACCAGGATAGGGGAAATCTCCAGTTCCCCGATCACCTGTTGGTGCGCCAGAAGGGCAAGGGCAGTGGGGTAACCAAGTAAGATGGAGGGCTGATATTCATTCAACACGTTCACCATCTGGGGCAGTGGCGTGAGCACCGAGTACGTTTGTAGTCGATCCGATAGCCAGGGGTGGAGCCCGCGGACTAGCTCTTTTACCGCGTCGCTGGCCCAGTGACCGCCGCCTGCGATCACGATCGCCGCTCGTATGCCCTCTCGCAGGAAAGTCCAGAGGTTCCCCATCGTCATCCAGGCATTAATGCCGCGCAGCAATCCGAGCGCCGCGTAGACATTCAAGGCATCGCCATCATGGACGAAGATGCCGGGTTCACCGGTCGTCCCCGACGTGGTCCACAGGGCATATTGGTCCAAGTAATAATTACCAACGAGGTCCGTATCGGTTATAAAGGCTTCCACATCGTTCTTGGTCACGCTTGGATCGGTGACCCAATCGTCGAATTTATCCATCAGTTCCGACTTCGAGACCGGCGGCAGCTCTTGAAGTTCACGGATGCCCATGGGCAAGCTCGAATAATGATCCCGGTAGAAGGGTGACCGCTCCCTCGAGAACGCGATCAGAGTCGCCAGCCGATGTTTTCGTCGAGCGGCAAGAGCTTGTTCACCACCCCGGCCTGCGCGCCAAATATCCCAGGCGGTAGCCAGTAATCCATGTTGGCTGGAGTTGGGCTCATCTTTACGTGGCAAGCGGGCATTCTCCCATTCGTGTTCATCTTGGACTATATCAAAAAGTCTGAACTCCCGCATTGCTTACACGACTACTTTGTTGTTGACTCATAGAGGGGACGAGTTCCACCACAGCTGCTGCGATGGAACTCGATTTGAGAAGGTGCGAATACGAATTGTCGACCTGATGGGTAAAACGACGGAAGGGCGCCTATTACACGTTTGCGGTTGTTTGTACCTGGCTCAATTATTGAAGGATCGGAACGTAACCGCTCGCGGCAACAGCAGCCTGACCTTCCGCTGTTTGCAGCCAATCCAGCAGCAAGCGCGCTGCACTTTCCTGGGGCGCATCCCCTCTGATGACCGCATAGACCTCCGTGGTCAGGGGATACGATCGGTCGGCGATGTTCTCGAAAGTCGGATGGACGCCGTCGACGGCGATCATTTTCACGCGCTCGTGTGGCATGATGAACGCGGCGTAGAAATAGACCGAGTAGCCGATGCCCAGGGGGTCATCGCTGATCGCATGAATCGGTCCCATCATTGAATCCAGGATCATATCCGGAGATTCAATCATGGATGCACCCCGCATGACCAGGCTTTCCATCAACTCTTGGCTCCCGGAGTTTCGGTTCCTCTGGTACGTATGGATCTCACCAATCGAACCACCAAGCTTCCCCCATTCCGTAATTCCACCTGTATAAACGCTGCGGATATTGTCCAGAGTGATGTCATCGACGAGATTCTCTTCGTTTAGCACAAACACAAATGCATCCAGGGCGATGGGCTTTGATTCGAGGTGTAAATCAACTTGCTCGGCAGCTTGCAGTTCGTCTTCGGAAGGTGGGCGGGCAACGAGGATAATGTCCGCGTTGCCTTCGATGAGATTCATATAGGAACCATGTGTGCCGTTGTGCCAGATGCTTTGGATCTTCTCAACCTGGTTCGACGATCCTTCAAATTCAGGGTCGGGGATGATTCTTCGCACTTGACCGAAGAGGTCATCCTCCAGCCAAACACAGGGAATCTCCAGGATCTGGCAGGCAAGCGTGATCTGCAGGGGGTAAGCAGATGTGGAGCCATCTACGCGAGGGTAGTTCTCAACACTAAGCTGTGAGATGTCGACTGCTCTCGATGTTGGGGTTGCTGGTTGGGTAGCTGCCGGCGAATCTGTTGGCGAAGCTGTTGGTGCTGCGGTTGAGCCGCCGCAGCCGCTTACGAATAAAGCGAGTGCTGCCAGCAAGAGAAGGGTTGATCTTCTGTCCATTTCGACCTCCTGTTTCGGTGAGATTATGAGCTTGCAGTCTGTGTTTAGCGGATCGACAGATGTGCGGCTCGGTAGAAAATCCTTCGCTCCGATACCTTGATATCACGGGGTTGAAGCAGTTTGATGGCAGAATCGGGTCGGGATTGGGGCAAGGATGAGCAGCCGTCGACACTCGCACCAGGAAGAAATGACCAATTTAAAGCGAACACTTATTTTCGTTTGTTCTTTTCCGGACGGCTGAATATCCACCCACTGTCGGAATGGATTGCAGATTGGACGGGGGATGTTTCTGGATATCTCAGATGACAGGTTGACTCGCGGGCATGCCCTAACCAAAAAAAGTTACATCGGGAGGTATTCGTGTTAATACCGATTCCTAGACGAAAGATTAGCTGTGTGGTATTAAGGACCCTTCTCGACCGCCCCAAGAATCGTTCTTGAACCATCACTCGCTCAGTGTAGTAAATCCTGCAGTGTGCGGACGAATGAGATGTGAAACATCTGGGGAGGGGGTCAATCGTGCGAAGCGGATAATTTTCCTACGGTAGGGTTATCTTATGTGGTTTGAATCTCAGAAACAACGTTTGACCGGGATCTATCAGGAATACCCGCGCCCGTTCTGGACGCTGGTCGGAGTTACCTTCATCGACCATCTCGGTGGGGCGCTGCTCTTCCCCTTCTTCGCCCTTTACATCACCAGCAAATTTGGTGTTGGCATGACCGAAGTGGGCCTGCTCTTCGCCGTGTTTTCGATTTCGAGCTTCGCCGGATCCTTTTTAGGTGGTGCGCTGAGCGATCGCATGGGCCGCAAGGGTATGCTCATCTTCAGCCTGGTCTCAACATCGATCAGCAGTGTGCTTATGGGCTTGGTAAATTCCCTCTCGGCATTCTTCGTCCTGGCCCTCGTGGTGGGAATTTTCACCGAGACCGGCGGTCCGGCTCGCCAGGCGATGGTCGCTGACCTGCTGCCTGAGGAGAAGCGAGCCCAGGGTTACGGCATCATCCGCGTTGTTTTCAATTTATCGGTGACGATCGGTCCAGCCATCGGCGGTTTTATGGCATCCCGCTCCTATCTGCTTCTGTTTATCGCGGATGCAGTGATAAGCCTGATAAGCGCCTTCATCGTCTGGCGGGCGATGCCGGAGACTAAACCCGTAGCACAACCCGGGGCACAGCAGGAGAGCATTGGCGGAACCTTCAAGGGCTATTCACGGGTGCTGCGCGATACGCTCTTTGTGCTCTTCATTGGCGCCAACGTGCTCATGGTCTTTGTCTACATGAATATGAACACCACTCTGGGCGTATACCTGCGTGATGTGCACGGTATCATCGAGGCGCGCTACGGATTGATCCTGAGCATGAACGCAGCCATGGTGGTGCTCTTCCAATTCCCCATCACGCGGCGTATTGAAAAGTTGCCGCCGATGATGATGATGGCTTTGGGTTCAGCCCTCTACGCGGTTGGCTTCGCGATGTACGGGTTCGTGTCCACCTTCACTTTGTTCCTCGTGGCGATGGCGATTATTACCATTGGAGAGATGCTGACTGCGCCAGTTGGGCAGGCGCTCATAGCACGCTTCGCTCCAGAGGATATGCGCGGACGGTATATGGCTATCGCAGGTTTTTCCTATGGCATCCCCTATGCCGTCGGTCCTTTATTCGCAGGATTAATCCTGGATAACACAGATCCGCGCATCCTGTGGTGGGCGGCTGGTATTATTGGCATCATGGCGGTGACCATGTTCGTCTGGCTGCATGGAAAACTTCAAGCGAAACCGGAAGCAGAGGGTGTGATCGTGGAACGGTAGGCTTATTTTTTCTATCAACCTGGACGAAAGTTAAGCAATCCATGGGGCTGTCTTAAAAGGGCAGCCCCATTTCCGTGTGGGATTGCAGGGTGAAGGGAGGCACTCCTGGTGATGTTCGTGGATCGGTGAAACTCTGCTCCAGTCTGCAAGCCGAGAATGCGGCTTAATTGCGGTGGACTTATCGAACATTTGAATGTCTAATTAACGAAGGGGAGGCGCTCAAAGCGCGAGTTATTTTCTCAATGACCGGCTAAGTGAGCGGATTCGAATATGTGGATCAGGCAAGAGTGCAGGATGCGTGACTCAGCAAAGATCACCCGGCGCAGTTTTTTGAAGGCCTTTGGCATCACAACGCTCGGCCTGGGTGTTGCTGGTTTAACCGGATATGGATATGTCTTTTACATTGAACCGCGCTGGCTCTCGATCGAGCGCGTCGATGTGCCCACCTACGATTTATCAAAAGCATTTGACGGCTTCAAGATCCTCTGCCTGAGCGATTTCCATTTGCATCCCTACACACAAATTGAATTCATCGAGATGGTCGTGGCGACAGCAAATGAATTGAACCCCGATGTCGTCTGCCTGCTCGGGGATTATGTATTTGAAAGCGCCGAATCGATCTATGAACTTGCGCCGGTCCTCGCCGGGCTTAACTCCACGTTTGGTGTGTACGCTGTGCTGGGCAATCACGATCTTTGGACGGACGCTGCTGTCGTGCGCTCTGGATTAGAGGCGGTTGGAATCCGGGTCCTGGTGAACGAGAGTGCGGTATTACGTGTTGACGCCGAAGATCTTATCCTCGCCGGGTTAGACGATGGCTGGAGCGGCGAGCCGGATCTCTCGCTCGCGCTGGAGGGTTCGCCGCAGGGTGCGCCGGTGATCCTAATGCTGCATGAGCCGGATTTCGCCGATCACTATGCCCGGGACGGGAGGGTCAGCCTGCAGTTATCCGGGCACACTCATGGGGGCCAGGTACGGATACCCGGCATCGGTGGGCCATTCCGGCCAGAGTACGGGAAAAAATTCGACGATGGGTTAATTGAGGTCGAGGGCATGTGGCTCTATACAACGCGCGGCGTTGGGGTCATCGGCCCACCGGGGCGCTTCAATTGCCGCCCCGAGATCACCGAGATCACCTTGCAGAGCATGCGTTAAGAGGTTGCTATGTCCAAGCCACGCGTATTTGTAACCCGAATCATTCCCGAAGAGGGACTGGAGATGGTTCGCAGCGCAGCGGATGCCGAGGTATGGCAGGGGGAGCTGCCACCGCCGTATGAAGTTTTAGTGCAGAAGATCGCCAGTGTGGATGGGCTGCTCTGCTTGTTGACCGATAAAATCGATGGCGATCTTATCGGCGCCGCAGGTGAATCACTTCAGGTGATCAGTCAAATGGCCGTCGGTTACGATAATATCGACATCCCCGCAGCGACTGAACGTGGAATCCCGGTTGGTAATACACCCGGGGTCTTGACCGATGCTACGGCTGATTTCGCCTGGGCTTTACTTATGGCTGCCGCTCGACGTGTGGTGGAAGCCGATAAGTTTACCCGGAATGGCCGGTGGAAAACCTGGGGACCGACCTTGCTGCTGGGGCCAGATGTCGCCGGCGCCACGCTGGGGATCGTGGGCCTGGGGCGTATCGGTCAGGCAGTTGTGAAGCGGGCACAGGGTTTCCAGATGCGGGTCATCTATTATGACACCCAAAGACGGTCTGATCTAGAGGAGACGATGGGTGTCGAGTTTGCTTCGTTTGACAATTTGTTACAGGAGTCCGACTTCGTCAGCATACACACTGTGTTGTCGGCGGAAACCCACCACCTTTTCGGAGAGAAGCAATTTGAGCTGATGAAGCCCTCAGGGATTCTGATAAACAGCGCGCGCGGGCCTATCGTCGATCCGATTGCGCTTCATTCAGCGCTTCAAAAAGGAAAGATCGCCTATGCTGCCCTCGACGTCACCGAATCGGAGCCCATCCACGCGGCTGACCCCCTGTTGGCGCTCGAGAATATCATCATCACCCCGCACATCGCCAGCGCGAGCAAGCAGGCGAGGACTAAGATGGCGACGATGGCTGCAGAGAATCTGATCGCTGGCCTAAAGGGCGAAAATCTTCCCAATTGTGTCAACCCGCAGGTTTTTTTACTTTCCGATTGACATGACGTCTACGCAGGTACGAGCGAGAAGGATCAAAGAGCGGGCCGACACATAGGTCGGCCCCTACGCGGAAAGGTGGGTTGTAGGGGCGCACCTGAGTGTCCGCTCGAGGTGGGAGAGATTGGGCCGACACATTGGTCGGCCCCTACATTGTTAGACAGTAATTTCCAAAGACATGTACTCCGCCCAAGCGATTGGGTATCCGTTAGTCACAACCAGTAATCATCAACGGTTTCTTGGGAAGGTGATTGCTGTGCATCCCTGTTTTCGAAGGATCAGAACGAAGAGGTGATTAGCGACAGAACCTAAGCCGCATTTTCCAGAAAACGCAGGTATTTCGGATTGGCAGCATCCTGGTTCGCGTAAACGCCGCGGTACTCCATCGGAAGCAGAACAGCCATTTGAGCCATGATCTCGTCTAGAATCTCCTGGCGCATGCGCCGATCAACTCGCACCCCTCCTGTGTCCAGGTGAAAAGGCTGACCGACAGCGATGTGGAAGGGTGTGCGCCGAAGCCGGCGCAGGTTACGCTGCCAATGCTTATCCCCCCAGTGAACAATTGGCTGAATCGGCGCTTCAGATTGCAGTGCCAATAAAACAACACCCGGCTTGCCTTGCCCTAATCGACCGTCCGCGTTGCGCGTCCCTTCCGGCGCTATGGCGAAGATGTCCCCGGCATGGATCCGGGTAATCGCCCGCTTCAGCGCTTTGCGGTCCATTTTGCCGCGTTGAACCGGGATTCCATTAAGTGCTTTAAGAAGCCAGTGCATCCAGGAGCTTTCCAAGCGTTTAGCGGCGAAGAAGCCGCTGATGGGCCGCGGTTGGAGGCGGGAAAACAGAACAGGAATTTCGAGTACATTCACATGGTTTGTGATAAGGATCAGCGGACCGCGCTCCGGTACTTTTGCGATTTGGGCATCATCGATGCGGCAGATCGTGCTTGTCAGGACGTCGAGAAATTTCAAAACGAGCGTTTGGCTCAGGCTCATTCCACATCTCGCGGAGGAGGGCTGACGACATCAAGCGCAAGGGGGTGGATTTCGATGCGCAGATCTGTCCCGTCGATGCACAGGATCTCACCATCCGTCTGTGCCGGAAGAACGCCTTCCAGGGCTTCGATCGTGATCTTCGCCCCCTTGCCGGTGATGATCTCATCCTGCGTTGACTGTGTGCCGCGCAGGAAATGGGGGATCAAGCTTAAGATCCGCCTGCGGCTGACCTGGCGGGCGACACAAAGGTCGAAGAAACCATCGTCAACCGCTGCTTCCGGCGCCATCCAGAACCCATCCCCCAATCGCTGACCGTTCATAATGGAAACCATCAGGGTGGCCAGGCTGAGACTTTTCTCATCGTACACCAGGCGGACTTCAGGTCCTCGATGGTAGAGCAAGATGGTTTTCAAAACGGCGATGAGGAAGCTCAAGAAACCGCCGAAACGCGGCAGCTTTGCGGTCTCTATCGTGGCCACGGCATCGAACCCAACGCCGACGCAATTTCCGAAATATCGGCCCTGGGGGAAATTGCCGCCGAATACCTGGCCTAGATCAATCCGGCGTCGGTGATCGGCGATGAGCACCTGAAGGGCTTCTTCAAGATCCACTGGAACACCAACGGCATGGGCGAAGTCGTTCCCGCGGCCGAGGCTCAGCAGGCCTAAAGCTGGGCTGCTTCCTCCAGTTCCGCGCGCCTCCATCAAGCCGTTGATCACTTCGTTCGAAGTTCCATCACCTCCGGCGGCGACAACGACCTTATATCCTGCGCGAGCAGCCTCGGCGGCAAGCTCAGCGGCATGCCAGGTATCCTCTGTACAAGTCAGGTCATAGTCCATGTTGTGGGAGCTCAGAAGGCGATGGATATTGGGGAGTTCTCGTGCACCGAGCCCCGACCCAGCATGGGGATTGAGGATGATTTTGTATTGATGGGTCATTTACTCTCTCAAAATAAATAACAGCTATTAATCAAACTTATCGTACTGTCCCGGTCGAAGCAATGAACAGGAGAGCCAGAGAATCAGGCTGATCGTATGCGGGTCGCCCGGGTCTGGCATCAATGCCCTGGATCTTAAATTCCTACAGCGCTGATTGTGCTTTCTCCAGATCATCGACTCCGATGACGAGATCCATACCGGCGGTCAGATAGAGAAGATCGAGGTTTATCCCGGCGTTGGCCAGCTTTCGGGCGATATCTCCCAGCTCTCCTGGCCGGTCGACGATATTCACAACGAGGACGTCCCGCTCGGCCTGAACATCAAAGCCCGCCTCCTTGAGTGCGCTGCTTGCGGCAACTGCGTCTTCAACCAGGATGTGGAGGACTCCCACACCTTCGCAGGAGACCCCGCAGATGCCGTCAATGTTGACAACTGACTTTCCCAGCGCCTCGCCCATCTCGGCTAATGCACCTGGGCGATCTTCTAAGTGGATGGTCAGGTCTTTCGCCATGATCTCCTCCTCTTGTTCTTAGACTCCGGGTGATCCATTACGAAACCGTAAATCCATTGTTGCATACTTATGCCCGATCACCAACAACCATTTATTCAGCCAACTTCAGCGCTGTGTTGACTACCAAGATTATTTCGGCGGCATCGTTCATATCAGGCCAGACTTGTGCCGTCGTTCCACATATTCTTCACTTCATGCCAAGCGTGGATCTTGCCTGAAGGGCTCCTGAAATCACGGGTTGCAGTGCAACCTTTTACAGTGCCCCGTTGTATTTCTTGGTAGGAGGAACGAACTTCACGAAGAACAGTAATCCTGTTGTACGATGGATCATGTTTATAAGTCCTCAGGTTTTTGATTCTTGGGGATGGATAGGAGGTTGGATATGAGAAAGGAATTCGTTTTCGCCATCTGCCTCGGTGCTCTCCTGCTCGGCTCATTAGCTTGCGGGGGGAGTGTTAGCTCCTCACAACCCGAAGAGAGTGGACTCGAGGGGACCCAACCACAAGATGCACCGCAGCCCACGGTAACGGTATTTCCCACACCTGCGCCGCCGAAAATCGTGCCGCAAGCCCCCCCAGAGGACGGCGATCTGGCAGCCCTCGTCCGCTATGCAAATGCGATGCAGCCTCTACTCGCTGAGGCTGGCGCGATTCTGGAGCGAGACGGCGAGATCCTTAAAGCAGCAGAGGACGGGAACGACGCTGTGCTGTGTGACGGGAGGCTTGTTGCAGATAACGAGTCCATGAAGGTGATTATCACCGATGTGCGCGCGATCCAGCCTGCGCATGATGCAAACGCGATACACGATTTGGTTTTGCAGAGCGTAGATGCGTGGATTGAGGCGCTGGATAACGTGGAGGAGTTCTGCGAGACGGGTAATCAACTTTACAAGATACCCGCAGTGCTGAAGTTCTGGGAAGCTGCCGCAGCGCTCCAGGACGCAGGAAATCGTTTCTGGATCTTGATCCTGGCAACAGGCGCTGAAGATTGGGTCCAGCGTTGAGCGAGGGTTTCACACATTTATTGAGGAGAGCATGATCTCACTTCGACGAGTTGCTCTGCTGCTCATAATCGCCATCATCAGTGGATGCAGTGAACCTATAGATGTTCAGCCTGAAAAGGCAATATCTTTATGGCAGCTGCAACCGAATCCCATCGTGGTATTTATGTCGAAAGCTGATGCTCCTGAAGGTGAGCTCTACCTCCTAGAGAAAGATGGCTCTATCACACGCCTGACCTATAACGATCGGCATGAAAACAACCCCGCGTTATCCCCGGATAACACGAAGGTCGCTTTCCATGGGGGTGACCCCCTGGACATGCTCTCGTGGGAGATTTTTGTGCTTGATCTGGTAACAGGCGAAGAGATTCAACTTACCAACAACCGCGTCATCGATGGTCATCCCGATTGGTCTCCGGATGGCAGCAGGCTCGTTTTTGGGTCCTTCAGCGACGCTGGGGGAAACCCTGCGGGTGCCGCCGACATCGTCGTTGTATCTCTTGACGGTTCCGGTTCCACCCATCTGACGGACTCTCTCTGGGAGGATAACGATCCCGAGTGGTCAGCTGATGGGACGAAGATCGCCTTTAAATCCACGCGACTCACGCAGGAGCACGCCCGCGAGGAGATTTTCGTGATGAATGCAGATGGGTCGCAAGTTCAAAGGCTCACCACCACTGCGGGCTGGCAGTCGGATCACGATCCCAGTTGGAGCCCGGATGGGCAGACGATCGCCTTCAGCCGGTTCGAGGGGGAGCGGCGATGGACCGACATCGCCGATGTGGGTGTCCTGCTCGAGCACTGGCAGGAGCTCATGCCCTGGAACGTTTATACGGTGGATTTATCCGGGAAGGTCGAAGCGATAACGGATGGTGTTGGAGCTGCGGGTCTCCCGGTCTTCGCGGATGATGGCTCCGGTATTCTTTATCTATATTTTGAATTCATTGTGGATGATGATCGCATCATTGGTGCCGACCATCAACTGCTTCTTTTTAACGTTTTGGGAGGGGATGTGCGGCCTTTAGCCCCTCTTCCAGGTCACGCCCCTACACTGGAGTACCACGACTGGTAGTCTAATTGAATCACCTCGCGGGTGATGGATCGAGTGGGATCCATTCCCTAGATTTTTGATCTGAGAATCAAATCGTCTCAGGGATTTCTCGTCGCTTCATGCGCTACGCCCCCGACAGAGCCGGGGACTTCGCGCCCTACGCTCCTCGAAATGACAAGCAGAGGGAATCAACCCCGAATACCATACGACAATAATGAGAAGAACTTCCCCCCACAAAATGTCATTTCGAGTGAGCCGCACAGCGGGGACCGAGAAATCCCTATGACGTGTCTCCTGAATAATTCTTTTTGAATCAAAACAATCCAGCTACGCCATAGATTCACACTAAATTATGCATCGCCTCAGGGATTTCTCCCTTCGTCAAGCTCAGGACAGGCACCCCCTGCGGGGGTTCGAAATGACAAGAATGAGTAGGCTCCTCCCTACAAAATGTCATTGCGAGCCTTTCGACGGAGTTTATCCCGAGCGGGCCGAGGGGCTCAGGCTAAACTCTCCGAGAAATCACCTGCCGAGACCCCCTTGTTTGGGGGATGACGAATCCCATGCACACACGCTAAACTAGCGAGAATGCAAAACTTATTCTTTCCTTAGACATTCCGATTTAATAAGGTCAGCCTTGTCGGTTGAAACCACGAATGATCCACTACACTTGGCCTTCATCATCGGGTTGCTGTCAGGTAATTTTCATGAGCGTTCTCAGGCTTTGAGCTAGACTAAGTTATAAATCGGGTTTAATTAGGCTTGCGCGTGTAGCCGTGAAAGAGCTTGCCATTTTCAACCAGGAAAATAAACGCCCATGAATGAAGGAATAAGATCATTAGTGTTTACCATAGATCCTGAATAAAATTATCACATCGCCATTTTGCATTATGAAAGGAAAAGAAAAAGTGAACACAGTTGAGGTCAACAACCTGGCTAAATCCTTCGGTGAGGTCAAAGCCGTGAGGGATGTCAGCTTCGCGGTGAAACAGGGAGAGATATTTGGCTTGCTGGGACCCAACGGGGCGGGCAAGACAACGACGATCCGGATTTTGCTCGATCTGTATAAAGCCGACGCGGGAAATGTTGCCGTGCTTGGCGGTCCGATGACCGAGGATAAGAAACGTCGTATCGGCTACATGCCTGAAGAGCGAGGCTTATACCAGGATGTCCAGCTCATGCGCTGTCTGGTTTATCTCGCCACGCTCAAGGGCCTCTCGCCCGCTGAGGCGAATCAGGGATTGGAAACCTACCTGGAACGCTTCGATCTGGCTGACCATAAGCAAAAGAAGGTGAGTGAACTCAGCAAAGGTATGCAGCAGAAGGCACAGATTATCCTTACTATTTTGCATAAACCCGAGCTAGTGATCATTGACGAACCCTTCGCCGCCCTGGATCCAATCAATACACGTTTGGTCAAAGACGTGATCCGAGAGCTGCGCGATGAAGGGACGACGATCCTGATGTCCACCCATCAAATGCATCAGGTCGAGGAGCTCTGCGACCGCATTGTTCTCATCGATGACGGCGTCGACGTGCTGTTCGGGAGCATTCCTGCGATCCGTAAACGGTTTTCGGGGCATGCAGTTGTGGTGCAGGCAGATGGTGAGCTGCCTGACCTTTCGGGCGTTCTACAGGTTGATCGGATCAACCACGAGGTGAAACTCCTGTTGGAGGAGAAGACCGATCCACAATCGGTTTTAGAAGAACTGCTCGCCAATGGTGTGAGTCTGAGTAAGTTTGAAATTGCCACTCCTACCTTGGACGAGATTTTCATCAAGGTGGTTCAGGAAGGGGTGGAATGATGACGTCGAATGTATGGCGCATCGCTCGCGAAGAGTACCGGCGCAACGTATTCCGTAAGAGCTTCATCTTGGTCCTGCTCAGCCTTCCGCTGATTATTGTGCTAAACGTCGGCATAGTTTTGCTGATGAACTATTTAGAGAAAGACACACGGCCGATAGGTTACGTCGACCATGCCGGTGTCATGTTAGTCGATGTGCTTCCCGCTGATGCCTCAGAAGAACCTATCCAGTTTCTTTCTTTTAATTCCGAAGATGGCGCCCAAGAAGCACTCTTGGCAGAGGAGTTACAGGCTTTCTACGTTCTATCGCCAGAATATTTGCAAACGAGGGAAATCACTTTGATCTATGTCAAAGAGCCAGCCTCGAAAGCCACCCGCCAATTCTACAACTTGCTGCGAGTCAATTTGCTGAGTGATGTTGAACCCGAAATCCAGAAGCGGATTGCCGAAGGGACGGAGTTCCTGACTCGCACACCGGACGGCCGGCGTTCGTTTCCTTCCTCCGGGCCGACGTTCGAATCCGTGTTGCCTTTCTTTGTTGGAATGGCCTTGATGATGATGCTGCTCATGAGCGCAGGATTCCTACTCGAAGGGATGATTAAGGAGAAAGAAAACCGAACACTGGAAGTGATCGTAACCTCGACTTCTCCCGGTCAGTTGGTCACCGGCAAGATATTGGGGACTCTTGGTGTCAGTTTCACACAGTTCGTGACCTGGACCCTCTTCGGTCTCGCAGTCGTCTGGCTCGGGGGCGACACCCTCGGTTTAACCTGGTTTCAGGATGCAAGTGTAGAGTGGGATTCACTGCTCAGCGTCGCAGCTATTGGTCTACCGACTTATGTATTAGCTTCGGCGCTCCTTTTTGCACTCGGCAGCGTCATGTCTAATGGGCAGGAAGCCCAGCAGATCGGCGGTATGTCAGTCTTGTTCTCGATGCTCCCCGCACTGGCAATTGGGCAGATCATAAATGAGCCGAACGGCGTGGTGGCGGTGACCTTAAGCATGCTCCCGCTCGTATCGCTGATGACGGTCACGATGCGGACGGTGTTCATCGTGGTGCCGTTGTGGCAGATCATCCTGAGCTCTGGACTCCAGATCCTATTTGCTCTAGGGGCGATATGGTTAGCGGGCCGAGTCTTCCGTATGAGCATGCTGCGCTATGGAAAGCGCTTGAGCCTGCGAGAGATACTCACGAGGGTGGAATCGAAAAAACTGGCGGGAGTGCAATCATGAAGAAGACCCTTCTTATCATGCGGTATGAGCTGAGCAAGACGTTCAGCCGACGCTCATATCTTATCGTCGGATTCGGAATCCCGCTGATCGCAGTCTTGATTATTTCCTTGGTTGTGGTCGCGAGGCGTGATTCGGTAGGGGAGGCCCTGCCTGATGTCGAGGAATCACAGGAACTAGAGATTCAGGGGTACGTTGATCTGGCAGGACTCATTTCTGCCATCCCCGAAGACCTGCCGCAGGATATCTTCGTGGCTTACCCCAGTGAAGACTCCGCGGCGCAGGCGTTAGATGATGATGAAATCAGCGCCTATTATGTTATCCCTGAGGATTATTTGGAGCAGGGGACGGTGATCTATGTCAATGTTGACATGAATCCCTTCGAATCGGCTAGTCCGGAATATATGATTCGCCGGACTTTGTTGATTGAGATGCTCGGAGGAGACGTGGAGTTCGCCAACCTGGTACTGAACCCTGTTGATCTAACGGTGGAGCGATTGGGAGAGGAGACGGACCCGGATCGTTATAGCGAGGAGGATTGCTCGCGCCCTGGTCCTGCATGTCGTTCGAATCCCCTCGTTGAGATGCTGCCCATGATCATGGTGGTCATGTTTTTTATGTTCCTGACGATGAACTCAGGGATGCTGCTAAGCAATGTGAGTGGGGAGAAACAGAACCGGACGATGGAGATCTTGATGCTTTCCATCACGCCGCAGCAAATGCTCGCCGGGAAGATGCTCGGGCTGGGCACTGCCGGGATATTGCAAAGCGGGGTATGGGTCGGGGCGCTGTGGACAATGCTGCGCATCGGCGGCGGGGTGTTGAGCCTGCCCCCGGAATTCCATCTTCCGGGTTGGCTGATTCTTCTCTGGCTGACCTATTTCCTTCTCGGCTATGCACTGTATGCCAGCCTGATGGCCGGGATCGGAGCGCTTGTGCCGGACGTCAAGGCGGGATCTCAAGCCAGCGGCGTGGTCATGATCCCGCTGATCCTCGGCTACATGCTCTCTGTGCTGCCTTTCTCAGTTGAGGCCTCGAATGGGATCCTGCTCACCACGATCAGTCTGATCCCATTTACCAGCCCGGTGTCTATGATCATGCGCATGACGGTCGGATTCGTACCCCCGTGGCAATTGGCGCTCTCCCTTGTGCTGCTGGCGATCTCTGTGGTCCTGGTCATACGCGCAGTGGGGAAGGTGTTCCGGACGCAGATGATCCTTTCAGGTCAGCCGTTCACGGTTCGGCGCTATCTCAGAGCACTTCTTGCATAGCTGAATTTTAAAATCTTCACTCAATATCAGTGCAGGTTTATCGCCGCTGTAGGCTCGATTTCCCCTGCACTGATATACTTTCACCGTTAAAAGGGACCAATCTTATCGGTCAAGTCCATAAAAGAAGGTGTGTGCATGATGAGAACGCCAACTTCGAAGAAACAATTCGCATTGCTGCTGCTGATCGCAGTTTCCCTGGCCATCGCCGCTTGCGGCCCATCGATTACGAGCGACGATCCCAGCGGTGAAGAGGTTAACCCCACGACCGAACCCGCACTGATCGCAACCGCAACCGCCGAGCCGCTTCCGCCAGCTCACCCCGCTTCGGGATTAACCTTCAGTACATATGAAGGGACGTGGTTGATCGACGCACTCGCCCAGGTTGTGCTCCTTACCGGCGAATCCATGGCGCGGAAATCGCCGGACGGCCAGTGGTTGGCCTACGAGGTTGAGGATGCGACCACAGGAGATTTGGATATCTGGCTGGTCGAAATGGCGACAGGTAAGGCGCGGAATCTGACAAATACGCCCGATCGCTATGAAGTGAATCCCATGTGGTGGCCGGGAAGGGAAGACATCGTCGTCTTCGGCTCCGATCCTGATCCTCTGGATGGTGTGTGGAATAGCGAGTACCCCACGGTCATCGGTCTGGATGGGACCGGCTACCAGGTCTTGGATGAGAATGTGGGAGGTCTGCGTTCGCTCTCAGCGGACGGTCAGGCGATCGCCTATGGTGGATATGACACACCAGGCACGATCTACCGCTGGGACAAAGGGGTTGAAGCGTTCGATCCATTCGAATATGGAGTGAACGCACAGAAACTATTCCAGCCTGCCTGGTCGCCGGATGGACGGCTCCTGGCCTGGAATGTCGGCGGCGATCTCTTGGGTGATGGGGGCTATCACAGCGCTGTGGCCGTCTTCGATCTTGAGGCGAAAACCGGGCGATTCTTTCACGTCTTCACGCCTGCAGGTGGGGGTACATTCCCATCTTATCTTGAATGGAGCCCAGATGGAGAATGGCTGGCTTTCGTCACCTTCGGCGAGCCGTTGTCGATAGGTCGTGCCCCGAATCTATGGGTGATCCGGCCCGATGGAACCGAGGAGATGTTCGTGGGCGAAGGTCTCGAGCCCACGTGGAGCTACGATGGCGAATGGCTGGCTTTCTTGCGGACGAACGATGCGGGTCAGCAGGAACTCTCGCTCGCGGCGGTGGGGACCTGGGAGACGCAGGTCGTCGATCTGCCCTACACCGACCAGATCAATTTCCTGGGGGATTGGATCAAGCCGTAAGGATGTTGATTTAATCCATCCCCATATTGGGGAACCAATTACGGTCGGGAGGAGTCTTACGTTTAGAACATGGAGGGCATCATGAAGCAATCGTTCGTAAGAAAAATTCTTCTTCCCGCGGCGTTGATCTTCCTGGCTGGATGCACGCTGCCTTCATATGTAGGAGGCTCGGGTGAGAATGTGGTTTTTGCCTTGGCGATCACATCCGGGACCTTCAGCCAGGAGGCGACTATGCGCGTCAGGATCTGGGATGCCGAGCAGTTGGAGATCGCCGAAAGCAGTGCGAACTGTGCGGTTTCCTATAACGCGGATACGCAGACTGAAGAAGTGCATTGCCCTGAAGGCGTGGAGTATCAAGCAGCGGCCCCGGAAGAATTTGAATTCCGCGTGCAGGACCTCGGTGCGCAGGTCGAGATCAGGAGTGCATCGGTCACGGTGGGGGAGAAGTACAGGCTGCAGATTTCCGGATTAGCGAGCGACGACTGCAACACGACATCGGCGAGCGTCGAGGAGAAGGCGCGTTCCACGAATATCCTTATTGAAGATCTCATGTGGGCGACGACGATGATGGCTTGCCCGTAAACCAATCGCGCTGCTTCATTATCAGCTTTGAGAAACCAAGAATCGACTGGACGATGCGCACCTTGCGCATCGTCCAGTTGTTGCAAAAACGCCGCGTACTTTAGGCTGGTGTGTTTAGTCTACGCCGCCATTTTAGCGATCAAGCTGCGGTAGGTCAGCGTCCAGGAGCCGGTGATGAACGTGCGCATGATGCCGCCGGCGAGGAGCAGAACGGGCAGGTATAGCAGGATTCCGATCAAGGTCGCTGAAAAACCTGTGATGCTGCTCGTGTCTGTGCCCACGACCAGCCCGGCGATGAAGGGCAGGGCCATCAGGACGAAGGGGATGGCCAGAATCAGCCCGACGATGAATCCGCCGACGCCCAGGATCAAGCCCATCACAATGACCTCACCCAGGTTCGAGCGGAAGACCTCCCAGGCTCGCTGGAAGGCGGCGACGATGTCGAGATCTTCGACGATCAGGGCGATCTGTGTCAGCTGGATGTAGATCGAGACGGCGATGCCCAGCGGGACCAACAGGCAGAGCAGGGGGATCAAGCAGAGCAGCCCAAGCCCAAAAGTAAAGACCGTCAGGAATATGGCACCGATGATTATCGGCGCGATGATCAATAGCGAGGCCAGTCCAGGGACGAGCTGGATCAAGAGCAGTTTCCAGAAGTAGCGCAGGCCTTTCTGGAAGGCGCTGGCCAGCGTGACCGTCTCCCCGGTCTCGGCCATCTGGAAGCCGGCGATCAAACCGCCGTTGCCCATAGTGGCCAGTGCCCAGATGAGGAGCGCCAACAGCAATATGCCGAAAAAAATGGCGATGCCGATGGCGATCCAGGTCCCCTCGGGGATGCTTTGGAACCAGTGTTCGACCTGGGGGAACTCTCCCCCGCCGATGCTGTATTGCGGCAGTCTGCTGGCGTTGCTGGAGCCCTGGCTGCTGTTGCCGGAGCAGTTGGCGAGGATGCCTAGCACCCAGAGCCCCTTGTGTTTCCAGGTGATCTCCCCGGCGCGTTTGAAAATTCCGGAAATGTCCATGCTTTTGTCCTTTCCAAAGAAAGATGAGGTATGAGGATACTGTACAACAAGTTGCGGGGATTCGCAGAGGTTTTCTATCTAATTTAGCTGACACGTAGCCTACGGGGGTTGCAGAAACCTTGATCTTCTTGAAGACCGCCGTGTGAAGTAAATGTCCAATATTTGAATGTGACAGTAAACCTAAGGCAGTATGACCGTTCCGATGGCGATGCCCCCTTCATCGCTGAGTAATTGCAGGGTGCCGTCCGTGAGGTTGTAGGCGTAGATCGCTGAGGCATTTTGGAGCAGGACACGGTCTCCCTCGGGCGACCAGATGGCGCCAGGGTAGTCGAAAAAGTAACCAAATCGAGTGTGTGGATCAAGGTCTGCAATTAAGTTAAAGGTCGCGCTCTCAAGATCGAAAACCCATAGTCTTGTGTCTGGATCATAAACTGAGTCTACATGTTTCTCCTCGTTTTGAAGATAGAGGATCCCGCTGCTGTCGGGAAGCCAGGCGCTGTCCTCGAGGTAGAAGGACACACTATTTGGAATAAATGGGGAAGTATATAAGTCTGGTTTGCATTGTATAGACTTGAACAGGCAATCAATACTCAACAAGCCTATATCTTGGGGAAGAGCGTCTATTCTATCATCTGAAGCTCTAACCTCCATGAGGTTTCCATCGGGACTGAATCGGCCCAGAATAAGGTCAAATTCTTGACAGGATATCCTTGGCTCAGAAGTTTCCATCAGGTCCACGATGCAGCGAGTATCTGCACTACCGGGTCGATCGAGGATCAGGGTGTCGGAATCTAACCAATAAGGCTCAAAGCCTTCAGAAAAAGATTTATCAAAGGGGAGTTGAAACGATGTTGTAGAAGATGGGTTCTCAAGAGAAAAGGCGTGCCACTTAGTTTGATCCTCATCGCAGACGTAGGCGAACCACTCCGATCCTATTGCAAGAGCATCATCTCCTACTGTGGTGATACTCTTACAAGGTGGGGCATATCCAAATACCTGTCTTATTCGAATGTCAATCCAATAAATCTCCACCAAATTGAGTGAATCACCTAGGCCGAAACCTAAGTAGCGATTAGCGACGGGCGACAAATTTAAGATTATTGGAAATCTTAAATCTAGATTATCGTTATACATAATTTCGAATAATCTTCCGCGAGTTCCAGACCATGTCAGGTAATCAAAATTGGGTGGGTTAGACCCATCAGTAAAGCCTATGTCTATTCCGGGAATGACCAAGGTCACATCTTCTGAGCGGATCTCATCTTCATTCCAGATGACGCTGATTGAAAAAGATTCATCTTCTATCAGCCAATCGGGCGGTTCGGGGGTTGGTGCATCGGTGGGGGGTGTAAATACTAGCGTGGGTTCAGAACTAAGTGACTCGGATGGAAAAGGAAGTGGATTATTTGTTGAGGCAGGAGTTCTCGGGACCAGCGCAGAACAGGCAGTGGCTAGAAGGAGGGCGCAGTACTTGCATAGGAACGCAGACCATCGCAGGTGGGTTCGCAGACTTGATGGTACGGTATGGTTTGAAATCCGCTTGGCTTCCATACGATAAATGTTAATCCTTTGCATTGGTAATAAACAGCTGGTTAACGCCTTCGTTACCACTAAGCTCAGAGACTCGGCTCCATGAATTTACAAATGTTTCCCAATCAACTGTCTCTATGTCATTTGTGTAAGGATTATAAAACTCAACCCTCTCATATTCTTTAACTTCCTTAACGCGGATCCAGTGTGCAGTTTCACCGTTTGGTGAGACTGCACCGTCGCTGATCGCAACAAGAGCAATAATTGGTAGTTTCGCGTTGGAAACTGTGATTAACTGCCTTTCACCGTAAGTTTTTGCAACCTGGACGTTAAACGCCTCAAAGAAATTCGTAAGATGTGCGCTTCGTGTAGCCTCGCCGCATAAAAGTGCTTGTTTCATATCATCACTGCATTCGATCCACCTTCTAAAGCCCTCCTCAAGCGAAACATTAAAATACTCCATTACAGCCAACGGGCCACAGAGGTTGGTATGGCGCGAAAGATAATCCGGGATCTCCGCTTCTGCTAACCCGATCTCGAGCAGGATGGCTCTCAAGTTAAGGAATTGGGCCTCGCCATGGGTATGGTATTTAGCCCATCCATCCACGAGATCGCCATAGCCAAAGGTCGGGGCAGCAAATTCTCCGGGTATGCCCCCGGAAGGATCCCAGTGCTCGACCTCAGGCGCCAGGTATTTGTTCGGGATCCAACCCCCATAGGTCGTCCCGTTGAATGACCACGAAACATGGTAATAAACAACATCATTCCCGGCATCGTCGATACCATGCTGGTAATTGCCGTCCCATTGGACCGCTTCCCCTCCCGGCACACCCAAAAACGCATCTGAGACGTTCCCGGAGTCGGGGCTTGGATCCTTGAGCAGGTAGTGTCCATGAGGTCGGGTGACATACAGTCTAATCGGGTAGGAACCAACTGATGTCATCGACTCAGGATTCCAAGAAGCATTACCTAGAACGTGAATCTTTAGGTCTTCCTGGCTCATGTGAAGTGCATTCGACACGATGTCCCAGGTACGATCGGTTACCTCACCGGAGAGACTTTCGTGATTCATGAGAATTATCTGAAGCGCGCGCAGCGTCTCTTCATCCAACAAGTGTTGTTGATAGAAGGAATCTGGCATGCCTCCGTTGACATACCAATCCGGTGACTCTAATAAGATGTGGTTCTCTTCACGTATGAAGAGCCCCTCGAGGCCACCACCTGATCCGCCCTGAGGAATCGTCAACCTGCGGATTTCGGACCAGAACGCTTCAAGCCTCTGTTTTTCTGCCGCAATGTATGCAGCCTGTTCTTCGGGGGAAAAGAAATGCAGCCATCGTCTCAGCGCATCTCGTCTGGAGGTGTCGACGTTAGATCCCGCTTCCGTTGTAGTATCCGGAATGCGTACCGGGGTTTCAAGGTAACCACTGTGTACCCAACCTGAAACGAGACCTTTGTTTGGATCGTCATAGCGAACCTGGTACCAGGTCGCTCCCGAGTCTAATACTTGTGTGTTGCCCGTCCAGGTCATCTCGGCACCATTTACAGCGATGGCGAGGCATGCGGAATCTGCGCCTGGTGAGCTCCGAATTCGCAAAGGTGCCGTCGTAACCATTAACTTCGGACGTGGTATCGAGGCGCTGATGTTGCCCATTTCGTCGATGATGTCGACCTCTGGTTTTACCGGGAGAGTGTGTTTCAAGCCTTCGAGTGCCCAGTGGTATCCAACGGTGGTCTGCTCCTTAATGATCTTTTCCTCCGGGATCCGCTCGTAGCCAACCGTGACCCACTGCTCTTCATAAACTGGCTTTACCACCGTCTTGTACTCGGTGTACTCCTCATACACCCATTTCGACTCCCAGTGTCTTCCGTTGGCGACCTTCCGGGTGCCATAGATCGGCACTCGCATCGTGCGATACACCGGTACGCGCTTATACCCGTACACCGGGACCCGACGGCGTGAAAAACCCCAGCGATTGCGATACAATTTCGTGCGGTAGTACTTCACATAGCGCTTGGTTTTATAGCCATCAAGGATCCTCTTGTTGCGGTAACCTTTGATGTACCGTTCAGTTTTGTAGTCTGTGACCCAGCGGCCGTTGTCAACGAGGATTCGTTTGGTATAAGGGATCTTCTTCGTCGTTGTGCCAACCAGCACCTTCTGCAGCTCTCTCTTCGGAATTTGATGGTAGACGATCTCGGTGCGAGTGCGGGTTTCGTACACCGCCTCACCTCTAACCCACTCCCTACCCTCGGGTGCTGCATGGAGTGGATCCATACCGACATGCGTTGTCGCACCGCCGCTGCTCCCTTCGGCAACGAGCATGCCGCCAATACCTCTACGCCTGACGTCTACCAGGACACTCGGACCGAGGGCAAGTGTGGCCATCATGGCCGCGGCCAGAGCAGTCCAGGGAGCGTAGTCAGGGCTGAGTGCGGCGGGGGGCGCTTCTGCCACGGCCACGCCGCTGTTTCCTTGCCGCGCCCATTGACCTAGGAATTCCTCAATAGACACCACACGCTCGCCCAGAAGAGGATCGCTATAAGCAGCCCATTTGCCATCGGGCGAGATGCCGGTTAGTGCCACGAAATGGCCGGGTGCGTCGACGCCGTTGGCGCCCAGGTCAACCACCACAGGTCGGCCAGCGGTGAGTTCGGCTTGCAAGTTCTCCAGTCTCCAGTTGTGGAAACTGACCGAGCCGGCGTAGCCGAATTCCTGGGCGGTCAGTGCCAACTCCTCGACGCCGGTGCCGAATTCATACAGGTAATCGTGCCGGCGCAGGAAGTCGAGGATGGCGGTCGAGCTGGGTGCCGCACCTTCCAGAGGCTCGAGCGCCATACCCAACGCCTGGGCACCGCAAGAGACATCTAAGGGGTCTTGGTGACGAAGGGGCAGGGCGATCGTCGTGAATTCAGGTGCGAGATGACCTGTGTCGATAACCGGTGCAACTGGCTGCAGCAACACTGGTGGGGGCATGGAGATCGGTGCCAATGTGATTGCTAGATTAGCATCAGAGAGAATGAGGTCCCCTTGCGTAGTGGAGACACGAACCTCGCGCGATTCCAGTGGGATGAGTTTGCAGGTGGGCTCGTCCTCCGGGCAACCGGCAATGGCCGGGAATACCAGCGCGCAAATCGCGCCGATCGCTATGATCGCCGCGATAAAAATCCGGCTATTCGCTTTCATGATCGCCCCCTTCCCGCGAGTGATTCTATGTAGGACTTTGGTACTAACTGATGCTCACATCTTAGTATAAATTTCAGGGCGAGTCAATCAACGACTGATCTAGTCCCATTCAAAAAACCTTCCGCTCTCATAGCGTTATGGCTCCAAGCCATAGATCAGGATATCGCCATCGGCTTCTCCGAGGATGAGGGTGCTTCCATCTTCTGAGAGTATAAACTCTACGTAGCGCGCGGTCTTCGGCAATAGATAATGCAGCGATCCGTCCAGCGCATCCCAGAAACGAACTGTCCCGTCTGAGTTTGTGAGGATAAGTGCATCATCTTCTGTGAAGTACAGTACTGTGCTGGTTTCTGCCATCGAGCCGTACATCAGCGCCTCTCCTGAACTCACATCACGCACTGCGATCACGGCGAGTGGATCATGCGGTTCTTGCGCAGCGGAACACGAGGAGGAATAGGCCAGGCGCGTATCAGCGGAGGATAGATCGAAACTGCCGATGCAAGCCTCCCCCCGGATGCTCTGTACCTGCTCCCCCGTCGCAACGCTCCAGGCAGTCACGTCGGCGTAGCTCGTATCCGCATAGATTACGCTGCCATCCTGAGTGAACATCACCCGGTCGGTAACGTGGGGTCCAGTGCCGAAGAATAGGGGTTGCAGAGCCGCGTCTTCAAAGCTCCAGAGAGCGAGGTGGTTCTTATACCCCCCTAAGGCGAGAAACGCACCGTTGGGTGAGAAAGCCAGGGAGGAGATCCCATCCTTGAGCGTGAAGAAGGTTTCGGCCAGCTCCCAATCACCGACCCGCCACAAGGAAACCGAGCCATCTTGCGAGCCGGCGGCTAACAGATCTCCGTCTGGAGAGAAGGCAACTGAGGTTACGTCCCGCTTGTGAAACAACAGGGGTGGAAGCGTGGTCTCCGTAGTCAAGTCAAACAGGCGGATGACTTTCTCGGGATCGTGCCAGTACGTGTAGGCGATGAAGCGACCGTCTTTGGATAGCGCGAGTGACGAAATAGCTTTCTCATCTTCCGTACTGAAAGATGACTGGAGCGTCAGCCTATGAACGTTATCCATGCCGATGGCGATCGGCTCAACGACAGCAGGCTGGGGTTCGCCCGTCGGCTCGGGAGCTTTCGTCGTATCTGGTGGGGAGGGGAGCGCCATTGGCTCCGTTGGAGCCGTGGTTGGTTGTTGGGATACAACAGGGTTATCTACATCTGCGCCTGCCTGACTCCCAGAAAAGTTGCAGGCTGAAGCGGAGCATAAGCAAATGAGTAGAATGGTGATCGAGACGATCTTTGGGTTCATCGAAAGGTTCCTCGGCACTATTGCGGGTGTGAATAGATGGCAGGGCAAGGTCACCATCGACAAGCCCGATTATACGCTTAATAAGTATGTTTGATTCTGGCTTACATTACCCGTATTAACTAAGCAAGACGAGGTTCTCTCGGATCTACGGAGCTGCGATGATGTGGTTTCTTTTCTTTAAGCCAGGAAACGATCGAATATTAAAGTGATCACATAACCTCGGAGTGCTTCATCTCCCTGGTTCTGCTTGGGCTATTTTTCGGAAGCTAGTTTCAATAATGATGCAGATTTTGTCGGCGACAAGGATCGGTGAGTTTTCTAGTGGAGGCTGGAGATCGAAATATCTGTGCTCAAGCGCAAATCTAGTGCGGCTCGAGGATGATGTCCTTGAAGTCCCATTCTTCGAAACCCCTCAAAGGGGTCTTTGCCCATGGTTTTACTAAGTACAACTGGCGTGGATATACGGTTGGAATAATGACTACCTCTTCAACCAGGATCTTGTCCGCCTCCTGATAAAATCGCAATCGCTCCGATTGGTCCAAAGTTCGCTGGGCTTTTTCCAACAAAAGATCGAATTGATCATTTTGCATGCGCGGTAACAGATTTCGAACACCCACTCTGAGAAAACTGTCAGGATCTGGATAGTCTGCGCTCCATCCTCCAAAAAATACATTCCTGCTTTGAGACGTGCGCAAGACGTTTTCCCAATCCATAATCTCTAGCGTTACTTCTACATTCAAATTGTCCATCCATTGTGATTTCACATTCTCTGGTATGGTTCTCCCGGCATCGATCCAGACCAGTTCATCTGTTATCAATCCCTGGCCATCAGGATAGCCGGCCTGTGCCAGGAGTTGGCGAGCCTGGGCAGGATCATACGGTAGGCCGATCCCCGGTGAATGCCCGGGGATGCTTGGCGGGACGAACCCTCCAGTAGCTGGATCCGGGAGTCCTTCAAAGACCTCGTCGGCCAGCCTCTCCCTGTCCACGGCCATGGCAAAAGCCCGCCGAACCCGCACATCATCAAAGGGAGTGCGGCTCGTGTCGAAGCCGATAATAAATGTGTTCTGCGAATTGATAGTTACGTATTCCTCAGCATATTTGTACCTTGCATCAAGGGTTTCTGGGCTAAGGTGGGCGATGTCAACACTATCCATTTCGTATAGTTCTATCTCCTCAAGCGAATACTGTGAAGTGCTCAGGATCACTTCAACCCGCTCCAGGTTCCCCGAAGACCATCTGTGGTAGGTCGGATCCTTCACCAAGCTGATGAGCTTTCCGGGCTTGTAAGATTCCAGGCGAAATGCGCCGTTGGTGACGATGTGTTCTGGCTCCGTCCAGGTATCGCCATTGGTTTCCACGACATGGCCAGGAACAGGGTAGAAGGTGGTAAGCACATGAAGAAAATAACTGGCCGCGCTCTCCAATTTCACCTCCAGGGTCAGATTATCGATTGCCCGCACGCCCACTTTATCCGACTCTGAAATTGCACCTTCGTTGTATGCCCTGGCGTTTTTGATATCGTAAAGTAAGCCAGCTTTTCCCACTGGAGCTTCGGTGGCAGGATCTAAAGTACGGATCCAGGAGTAGACGAAATCCTTTGCGGTGACCTGCGTGCCATCGCTCCAGGTTATGTCGTCGCGCAGGTGAAAGACGTACCTGCGCCCATCCTCAGAAATTTCCCATCGCTGAGCCACATCAGGGATGATTTCCCACTCCACGCCAAGTTCCACCAGCCCACTGAACATCTGCTTAATATGCAATCTTGAAAGGGAATCAACATCATTGGAGGGATCCAGCGTGGGAGGTTCGAGAATGGCTACTCTAAATGGATGAGGGGCAGGTTCCAGCGTTTCCTGTCTGGTGGTTCTTTCTGGCTGGCGCATGGCAAAGGCTTCATCGAAGGCATTCCGCGACCGTTTAAAATCAAACGCGGTGTGGTAAGTCAGCCCCAACTTCATCAGCGTGCGCGCCGCTCGATCGTACTCTTCCTGCTCCCGCAAGATCGCCAGCGCCCGTTCGTAGAAATCGATGGCCTCCTGGTGGGCGTAGTCTAGGCGGGCCTGGTCACCGGCTCGCTGTAGGTAGTCCAGCGCTTTCTCGTGTGCCTCCGCCGCTTCAAAGTGGTAGGCCATCAATCCGGAGAACTCGTCCGCCCGATCGGGGAAGAGCTCCTCCAGCGCCTCGCCCACCTTCAGGTGGAACACCTTCCGGCGCTCATGTAGTAAGGAGTTGTAGGCCGCCTCCTGCGTAAGGGCGTGCTTGAAGATGTACTCCAACTCGGGCTGGCGCGCTTTCTCGCGCACAAGGTCCACCCGCTGGAGCTGGGATAGGTGGGTATCCAACTGCATCTCGGCTTCGGAAATCGTCTCCAGGATCCGGTAAAGGAAGCTTTTGCCTATGACGGAGGCCATCTGCAACGTACGGCGGACATCTTCCTCCAGTCGATCGATGCGCGCCAGCAAGACTCCCTGCAAGGAATCGGGGATGCTCATTTCCTCGAGCTCTTCGGTTGCCAGCCAGCCCTGCTCGTCCTGGATGATCAACTCTCGTTCCATCAGGTGGCGGATGACCTCCTCGAGATAGAAGGGGTTGCCTTCCGACCGCTCCATGATCGTGCGCCAGATCTCCTCCGGCAGTTTGGTCTCTCCCAGCAGTTGTTCCAACAAACTGGAGGAGTCGTCTTGGGACAATCTGTGCAGCTGGATCTCGGTGGTCCGATGTGGGAAATCGGTCTCGGCTTTGAGCTTGACCCCCCAGGAGCCGTGGTCACGATCGATGCGCATGAGCAAGAGGATCATAAGCGGCACGCGGTCCGTGAGGGCAAGCAACCCTTCCAGCGCCTCCAGGCTCGAGGGATCCGACCAGTGCATGTCCTCGATGATCAATACGGTTGGTCCTTCATTGGCTGCCTGACCGAAATAGTCGCTCAGCGACTTCAATGTTTGTTTCTTCAGCGTTTCTCCGTCGAGGGACTGGATAAGATCATCGGTCTCCCCTTTCAAGCCCAGGAGATGGGCCAGATAGGGTAGTTCCTCATCGGTTTTCTCCTCGCCAAACAACTCCTTCACCCGCCGCTTCAGCGCCACGATGATCTCCACCTGCGGCGCGCCGTCGGAGAGGTCCAGATCGGCCAGCAAGAGCTGGGTGATCGTCCAGTAGGAGAGCGATCCGCCATAGGACAGGGCCCGCCCCTCCAGCCAGCGGATCGAGGCGGGTGAAATCGAAGCGGCTTGATTGTCACCTTCAGCTTCGCAGGTGATCGCCTTAACTTCTTCCAGTAAGCGTGTCTTGCCAATCCCGGCGTCGCCGATCACGGTCACGATCTGCCCATGGCCGTCACAGAGCGCGAGCAAAGCGGAGTGCAGCTTCTCCACCTCACCCGCTCGTCCGACATGGGGTGTTGGCAGACCTTCGAGGCCGCGGCCGCTCTCGGGCTCTGCTTTCAGGCTTATCAACTCGAAAGCCTGGAGCGGCTGTGCTTTGCCCTTGACCGTGATTGCACCGAGGTCTTTCAAGTCAAACTTGGCGCTGACCAGCCGGGCGCATGGTTCGGAAAGCATGACCTTCCCGGGCTCGGCAGTCGACTGCAGCCGCGCGGCCACGTTCACGGCATCACCGATGGCCAGGTACTCCACATGCATGTCGGTGCCGATCTCGCCGATGACGACGGTTCCGGTGCTGATGCCGATGCGCATCTGGAAGTCGTCAAGAGTTCCTGCCAACTCGCGGCTGTACTCCTCGATACTCTCCTGGATGTCCATCGCCGCGCGCACGGCGCGGAGGGGGTCATCTTCATGTGTGATCGGTGCGCCGAAGAAGGCCAGGACGCCGTCGCCCAGGAGCTGGGCGATCGTTCCTTCGTAGCGGTAAACGGCCTCGCCCACACGTTTGTGGGCGCCGGCGACGATCTCCTTCCACACCTCGGGATCGAGTTTCTCGGCGATCGCTGTTGAGCCGACGATGTCGGTGAAGACGATCGTGACCGGCTTGCGCTCCCCTTCGATATCCGTCTGTGCCGTTTTTATCTTTTCGCGTAATTCATCGGGAGCCGTTTCTTGCAGCGATCTTAGCTTAGATTCTTGTTCCGGATCTGCCATGGCATCCAACTTGGTGCCGCACTGCAGACAGAATTTTGCTTCAGGCGTATTTGATATTCCGCAGCTGGCACAGTCAAGCATGAGCGGTTGACCGCAGTTCTGGCAGAATCCAGCTTCCTGTGGATTTTCATGAGAGCAATCGGCGCAAATCAGGGTCATCGAATGGATCTCCGCAGGACCTGGGATCTCAAAAGCTGGAGTTTAATGTCGCCGCTCGAGGCGCTCAAGAGTAATCCCCCATTTAGTGTATGACTGGAATGCGATCTGCGGTGTTGAGGCTTTGATGAAGGTTGTCGAGAGGAGGATGAATCAAAGCTAAGAATGCATTATGTCAAAGAGAGTATAGCATTATCTGAAGTTCGGGGAATAAGTGAGAAGTGGCTCCGCGAGGGATCTCTCACAAATCCAGAGATCAAAGGTCTTGAGCCGCGGCTGGCGCTCTGTGAGCATTGCTCGCACATGCAAAGAGGACAGTTTTAATTTGGAACGGTGTCAGCTCTGGATGGTTGGCCCGTATCAGGGCGACGATGCCGGCAATGTGAGGGGCGGCGAAGCTGTTTCCCGTGGTGACACAGGAGCCGCCATTCAACCACGAAACTTCAACATCAATCCCCAGCGCTCCGAATTCAACCGGAGGGGAGGGGTTGTAATAATAGGTCAGCGGCTCCTGACAGTCATGCGCAGCAACCGAAATGACGGAGGAATAAAGTGAAGGATAGCTGGGCACTGAGATATTGTTAACCGCCGACACCAGCACGATATTGTTAAAGTAGGCCTGATCGGCTAATTCGTGAAACAGGGCATAATATTCCGCTCGCGAAGTGCTGAGGCTGAGATTGACGACATGCATCTCGTGCTCAATTGCCCAGCGCAAGCCGCCGGCAAATTGAAGGGCTTTCGCCGTCATGTCTCTCCCCAGAACGCGGACGCTAAATAATTCGGCTTCGGGAGCGATGGCGTGAATGATGCCCGCACAAGCGGTTCCGTGTCCTGAAAGGTCGATAAGATCGCTGTCCTCGACGTAGCGCACCTTATTCCGCTCTTCAGCATCCCATTCAACAATTACGCCTCCCTGGACGCTCTTCCCCAGAGCGGGGTGGCTCTTTTCGATCCCGCTGTCGATTATGGCGACTCTCACACCCTTCCCGGTGCTGCTCCCCCAGGCCCACTCCCTTGTGAGTTCGCCGATAGGTCCCAGGGCTTGCAGTTCGCGAATCGCGTCAGTCGTAAATTGCGACGACCACGCGGGGCGAAAAGGCTTATCGCTCATTGATGTTGACCTCGCTTCAACCGGTCACAAGTGGGCAGTATCTCGTCATGGGGCAAGGCGCGGCTTCGAGTGCAGATATTCTGAAAACGCGCCCAGGATATCCAAACAAACACGGCGCTCCGAATCACCAAATTCACTGATGGTATAAAAGTGATTGGCCAGGGCGTACAAATCCTTCATTCGCTCATCCTTACCGCTTTTCTCTTCAAGCGCACGGAATAGATCCGATAATTCCAGGGTGGTATCCGTATTTGATAAATCCTTAATGCTTTGAATGAGTGCAGAACTGAGGTATTCAAATTGTTGGGATTGATAAATGGCGATCGCAGCTTGTTGGGCGAATATGCCGAGAAGTTCCATGTCTTTTAGGCCAAATGACGGCTCGTCGATCTTATCGAGAACTTCCATTACACCGATCACACGGTCATTACGGATTAGCGGCATGGCAAGGATCGATTTGGGCACATAACCCGTGCTCTCGGCGAATTCCAGGTTAAATCGCGGGTCTTGCTGTACATCAGAGATTGCAATCGGTTGGCTGGTCATGACCACGTAGCCGGCAATACCTGAATCAAGTGGGATGCGCATGCCGAGGACATCTTCATTGCCAACTCCGTAGGCTACTTTGAACTCTATAACCTGTTGTTTTTCATCTACAAGAGCGATCGAGGCAGCTGCGGCGCCAAATATGCGCGCCGCCGTGTCTACAATCGATTGCAGTAATTCCTGGTTTGAAGTTGGCATGATTGCGCGGCCACTGGCTTCGATAATCATTACTAGCTGTCGAAGCTGATCTGCAAGCTTGCGATCTTGTGACGATTTCTCACTCATGGTCAAGCCAGCCTTTCAAGCGTAACTTATCGATTTCTTTTACTTCATACCCTAACTAACAACCTTAACTAACCGATACCCAGAAGAGCCCCCACCCTTCTGGGTATAGTTGTACCTCATTATGAGTGGTCATCTGGCTATGGAATGACTATCCTGTACTTATCATCCTCGAGAATGACCCTGGGCACTACTTTGTCAGCTGTCACCGCATGGGCCACTACCTCTGGTCCGCCAATGATCATCTCATCAAGCACGGCGCGCTCTTCTGCCCCCATGGTCACGCGCAAATCTGTGAGGCGACTGACCACTTTCTCGATCATCTTTTCATTTGTTACTGCCATTTCCCTACCTCCATATTTTACGAGGCTTTCACCCCAAGCGAATGGTTCTTGGATTTAGCCTTGGGCACCTCCTTTTCGCCCAACTTCATTCTTCTTTTCCGGCATCTGCTTGTTAATATCCTAGTTCTTTTATCAAGATTTGTCTGTCATTAAAGCGACAGAGGCGCGGAGTAGCTTCGCGGTGAAGCTCATCCCTCAATGTCGATGACGAGTCTCTCCAGGGCCTCTCTATTCTTAACCTCAATTCTGACTCTTCCGGTTTCAACCCATCCTGCCCGGCGCCATTGGCCGAGTGTCTGGGCGACCGTCTGTCTGGCCAAGCCGACATACTGAGCGAGGTCTTCCTGGGTGACGGAGATTACCCCTTCGCCACCTGCCTGTTGGTCTAGTTGCAGAAGAACTATGGCAATTCGAGCTGAGGAATCGAGAAACGCTAATGCACTTTCCCGTTCACTGCTCACGCGCAATCGCGAAGCTGTGGTTTCCAGAACGCGGCGCATTAACTCCGGTTCCGCCTCCAGCCCTTTTAGAAAAATATCGCGTGGGATCGAGATGACCTCGCTGCTCTCGCGGGCCAATGCCCCGGTCGAGCGTGGCTGATCGGTAATAAGGGATAACTCCCCGAAGCAATCTCCCGGGTGCATTTCGTTAATGACCAGTTCGCGTCCCTCCGGCGTGGCAAGAAAAATAGCAACGCATCCGGATCGAACGACGAAAACGGTGTCTGCAGGATCGGTTTGGCTGAAAAGAATTTCACCTTTTTCCAGTGCCCGGATTCGGCTCGATTGGGTGAAGTCAGAAAGAATCTTTTCGCTCACACCTTCAAAGATTGGTGCGGAGCGAAGAGCTTGCATTGTTTCCGCCATTGGGCTGCTCGCTCCTCTTTCCAGATCAGCTAATCTTAACGGCGACTAGTGTGACATCATCGTAGGGGTCTTCTCCACCACGGAAAGCATCCATGATTTCCAGGACCTGGGTGCATAGTTCTTGGGCTGGCTGCTTCTTTTCTCCTTTAATAGCGGCGAGGAAATTCTGCAAGCCGAACATCTGGTTTTGCTTGCCCAATGCATTAGGAACACCGTCGGTATACAGAACAAGCAGGCTACCACTCGGCAGATCGAGGGTTTGCTCATCGATTAACGGCTCGTTGAACAAGCCCAGAGGTTGTCCAACTTCTTGATCCACATTCTCCCATTTGCCTCGAGGGTTCATGATGATGGGCAGCTCATGCCCCGCGCGAGCATAGTGGAAGGTGTTTTTCTTGCAGTCCAAAATGCCGTAGAGAAGCGTGACAAACATCCCCGCTTCGTTCATGTCCAATAAAAGTCGGTTGACTTCCTCAAGGACGCCTTTTGGAGACTTTGTACGTTTGGTTTCTACACGAAGCAAAGTTGCCGTAAGCGCCATGAAGAGCGCTGCGGGGACACCGTGATCGGTCACGTCCCCCACGGCGATGCCGAATCTGTCATCGTCCAAGGCGATGAAGTCGTAAAAGTCTCCCCCAACTGCGGCCATGGGTACAATGCAAGCGCCGAAGTCAAGCCGCGGGCATTGTGGAAATTCCCGGGGGAGAATGCTCAGCTGGATATCCCGGGCAACTTCCAGCTCTTTCTCGAGCTTTTCTTTCTCGATGATCTCGGCTTGGGCTGCTTTCAGCTCCTCATAGGCCTTGGTTAATTGGATATTCTTTTGGCGCAACTCCTGGATCGTTATGTTCTCTGATTTATCCAGACGTTGGCTAATGACGCGCATCATCTCGTAGACGAACTTCGGCTGCCGGAAAAGCAGGCCACCGAGATCCTCAGGGCTCATTTCCAACAGTTGGAGGGTGGTGCGAGCGCGGACGCTGGCGGTGTGTCGACTATCTTCGCTGAAGAGGCTCATCTCACCGATGAATGACCCAGGTCCGCGCACGCCTAACAAGCGCTCGTCTGCTGTTCCCAGGGCTTTGAGGACTTCAACCTCGCCGTCGATCAGGATGTAGTAGCGATCCCCCTGGGCATCCTCTTCCAGGAGCAGCGTTCCCTGGGGAACCTCCTCCAGGTTGAGAGTTTTAGCGAGATGCTCAATCTCCTCATCGGGCAGGGATGAGAATATGGAAATGGAGCGGATGATATCCTGGTCCATATAAAATGTCCCCTCGCCCAATTTGCCAACCTGAAATTAAAACCAATAACGACCACAACAAACGGGGATTAGGTATGCGTATGACCATGTTAGAGGGGCTTTGGTGAAGGGTGTGTGCATTAGAAACTTGCAGGCTGCGATTGGACCCCCGGCGATGTGCGCTGCGATGTGTGCGAGCCTGCTGCTTAACAACTCTATTATTGCATAAAAACCGCCTTCGTACGAAGGCGGTTTCTCGTCAGGAGGTATTTTGGATTTATAATCTATCAACGCGGCAACTCAGATCAACATCAGCCAAGGATTTGTAATCGTTGGCAAAGTTTCATTCCCCACCGATCATAAGTTCGATCGTTTGCTCGACCGATAACAATGCGCCCTCTGCTTTCGCCGACTTATACTCTAATTCGCCTAGACTAGAAAGAGCCATATCTTTCCAGTTCTGATTTTCTGCTGCGATTACTTCAGGCAAATAGATTCCCACAGAGACTCGTAGCGCCTCTGCAGCCGAAAAAAGTTTTACGGATCGATCGTAAACTGCGTGAGCTGCTGCCACGCTCGCTAATCCATCTATACTTTCAGCAATGTCCTGGCTGTGACCCAATTCTTGAGCAATGTGCAGGCTATAGATAAAATGCGCCCTTGCAGATTCGAGATTTCCTTGAGCGAGATCACATTTCCCCAGCAACCTCAGCGCTTTGGCTTCCGCGGGCTTGAAACCAATTTCTCGAGACAAATTCATACATTCATGGGTCAATGCTATCGCGCCTGTGAGATCACCCTGGTCCCTGACAATTCCCGCCAGACCAACGAGGGAGACTGAAGAGCATCTTTTGTCGTCCATAGAACGAAAACTTTTCAATGCTTCTTCATATAAGGTCCGCGCCTCCATCGTGTTTCCTCGATATGCTTCTACTTCTGCCAAGGACCTCTCCTGCGTTGCTACGCCATGGGTATCCTTCAACTCATCATAGATCGCTCGGCTCTCGTTATACATTTGGATTGCTTGATCGTAGTGTCCCATCACCACTGCAATCTGGCCAAGATTCCAAAGAGCACCAGCGATTTCACGCTTATCATGGACCTCTCTGAATAAGGCTAAGCTCTCTTTAAAAAGCAAGTTGGCTTGTTCGAAATCATTCGCTGACGCAGCGCGTTGAGCCTGTGGTCCGAGGGCTGTCGCAATTCCCCGCTTATCTCGCACTTCTCGCCATAATTCAAGGCTATCAGCATAGTAGGACTCAACCAATTCTTCATCCGCGCCTTGATATTCAAATATGAATCCTAGGCCTTCAAGCGCTTCGGCTTTTCCTGCAGTGTAATCAATCGCGCTCGCGATCTCTAATCCCTGCTCATACAATTCAAGCGCTTCGGCGATATCGGACTGGCGCCGTGCGAGCATCGCCGCACCGTTTAACGCATCGACTCGTGCTGGAGTTGGTGTGTCGCTCAACTCATTCATCTTCCGCAGCCATTCTCGACCTTCACTAATAAACCCGTGAGTATCCCAGAACCCCCACAGCGCACCCGCTAATCGTACTCCCGATTCAGCACTAACCTCGTCACCGTCCTCAGCTCTTTGTGCAAACCAGATCAGAACGGAGCGCAAATTGTTGTGATCCTTATCCAACCGTTTTAGCCACACCTCCTGTTCGGATCCCTTCAGCTTGGGTGCAGCCTCGAGCACCATAGCAAGGAAGAAATTGGCATGCCTCTCTCGGATCAAACCCTCCAGATTACTCTCCTTCAATTTTTCCCAAGCATAATCGCGGATCAGCTCTAGCATATTGAACTGCAGTTCATCTTCTACTCTTTCTTCCTGACGAATTAGACTTTTATCCTGCAAGGAGGCAAATCCATCAAGCACATCCATAACCGGGATTTCCTCAGGTTCCGAAACCCCTTTTCCATCTGAAAGACAACACACAGCCTCGGCTGCGGCAAAGGTGAACCCACCGGTGAACACAGATAAAAGCTGGATCAGTATCTGCTCCTCATTGTCCAGTAACTCGTAACTCCAATCTATTGCTGCCCGTAAAGTTCGATGGCGTTCGGGTGCATCCCGGGGCCCTTGTCCGAGCAGGTGCAATGACGAACGACCTTTAACATCCATGAGTTGTTCGAGTAGTGCTTTTGGTGAAAACAGTTTTACCCGTGCCGCAGCCAACTCGATTGCTAATGGCAGTCCATCCAATCGGGCACAGATCTCAGCGACCGATTTTGCGTTCTCATTGGTGAGGTGAAAATCGGGATGAGTTGCCTGCGCGCGCTGGGAAAACAATTCGACTGCAGGGCTCCTGGAAACAAGGTCCAGCGTAGATTCGTGGGATAGGTCTGGAAGTGTTAATGGAGGTACTGAGAACTCAAACTCGCCGCTCACATGCAATATCTCACGACTGGAGATCAGAAAGGTGATCTGCGGGCACATTTCAAGTAGTTGCGATACATCCGGGGCCGCTTCACTTACGTGCTCGAAATTATCCAGGAACAACAACATTTGCTTGTGCTCTAAATATTCTGCCAACGTATTAAGGATGGGTTGAGCCCCGCTGTCCCGGACGCCCAACACTTGGGCGACCGTCGAAATGACGAGCTTGGGATCGAGAATCGGTGCCAGGGCTACCAAGAAAACACCATCTGCGAATTCATCCAATAGGTCGGCAGCTAACTGCAGTCCGAGTCGGGTTTTTCCTGTTCCTCCAGCCCCGGATAAGGTGAGCAAGCGCACTTCTGGCCTAGATAGTAGAGCCCGTGCAGAGGCAAGATCCGCATCCCGCCCGACCAGGCTCGTTGGTTTGATCGGCAAGTTGTTGGGTTGAGCATCCAGGGATCTCAAAGCAGGAAAGTCGCTAGGTAATTCCGCAACGATTAATTGGAAAACACGTTCAGGGCGGCGTAAATCTTTCAGGCGGTGATCGCCCAGATCGCGTAATCCTACCCCATCAGCCAAGTCATCCACGACCAGGGGCTTGGTGGTCTCCGAAAGCAGGACCTGCCCCCCATGCCCCACGGCGGCGATGCGGGCGGCGCGGTGCACGTCGATGCCCACGTAACCCTCGGCCCAGGTCAGGGGCTCGCCGGTGTGCAAACCCATGCGCAGTCGTAAATCAATATCTTCAGGCCACGCATGCTCATGGATCGTCCGTTGAATCTCGACTGCCGCGGAAACTGCCTGTGTAGCCCTTGGAAAGGAGATGAAGAACGAATCGCCCTGCGTGTCGACTTCCTGGCCGTCCCAACGGTCGAAGATTTCACGCAACAAATCACGCTGCTGGGCGAGCAGGTCGGCATAGCGATCCCCAAGGCTCTTCAACAGCTCGGTCGAGCCCTCGATGTCGGTGAACAGGAAGGTGACGGTGCCTTCGGGAAGCGTTATTAAAGGGGCGTCGGTTTTCATGCTGAGATTCCTTCAAGCGATACGTTCATGATGGTTCAACGCTGTTCTGCGATGATGTCCTTCGATGAGAACATGCCGTCAAGTAAGAGATGAATGAATCGAATCCACAGTTTGATCAGCTCGCAAAGACTTCCTTGGAAGAGCGGTATAACAGGTGCCTGATCACCAACAATCCGATTGACGGCTACTCCAGTAAAGAGCCCGTCAACCGGCACACTATGATCGAAGCCGCAAGGGAGGTAAGCGACTTACCGATGGTCGGGATTAGCTGACCGGCCCATAGGTAGGTGAAACTGGGACCCTTGAAGACGGCGAAAGGTTTCGTCGATTATGCTGGGCTCGCCATTCTAATTTCCTCCCTAAATCCCTTCTTTCAGGTCATATTGCTCAATCGGAAGTCCACAATAGTAGTCACCTTCAGGTACCGGTTTATATCGATTCTTGGTATTGGGCTTTGTGGGCTGGCTTATTGATCTTGCATGCCAATTCCCTTGCATGTTTCAAACATGTTGATATTAGTTTTCCATTCCGTCGAGATGAAGCGGACATCGATGCCAAGGTTCTCTTCCCACATGACCTGATATGCCTCGACTACATCCTCCCAGCCGCCCGAAATCCAAACCTCGAGAACAATCTCGCCTGGGTCATGAATCCCTTCACGGGTCATATACCGGGCAAGGTGTTCCCTGGCTATCCCGGCGTCGAAATCAAATCCCACGGCATCACCCTGATAGCCATAGATCTCCGGAGGAATGATGCCCCTCGCTTCAATCTTCCATGGGGAATCAAGGATGACATCATTGATGATTCGTCTGTCGAGAGCATAATTTAAAGCTTTGCGGAAATCGGGATCATCCGTGTGGTCTGCAAGTGTATTAATGCCAAGGTAGTACAATCCAGGCTGGGGAACGCGTACAAATTCCGGACGATCAACCCATCTTGGGATCTCTCCCAGGGGAAACCCGCACGTTGTAGCGTCAATATCCCCACTTTCAAAGGCCGCAAGACAGGTCGCTGGTTCTGGAATTATGGGGATCTCAATCCGCTCATAGGATACGTTCTCAGCATTCCAGTAGAGCGGATTCTTCTCGAGCATAAGGTGACTCCCGATAACATATTCCTTGAGGACGTATGCCCCGTTGCTCACGATAATCCCGGGCTGGGTATAGCTATCCGGGAAGGCTTCGATAAGATCTAGCCGCACAGGTTGAAATGTGCTGAACGCTAGCAGACTATCGAAGTAGGCAAGCGGTTCACTGAGGGTAAATTGAAATGTGTAATCATCGATAGCCGTCACACTATCTAACGTGTCTGCTTCACCTGAAACATATTCTGGAGCGCCTTCGATGCCCATCATCACATAGGCATAGTTAGCTGCGGTGCTGGGGTCTAACAACCGCAAGATGCCGTCGACAAAGTGCTGCGCCAGTACAGGCTCGCCGTCCGACCAGAGCGCATCTTCTCGTAAGTGAACGGTATAAACGGTCCCATCCTCACTGACGTCGAATCCCGTCGCCGCAAGCGGTTCGATCGATCCATCCTCTGTAAATGTGTATGGCGAATCGACCAATTGATAAATGATCCCGGGTCCTGTGCCAACAGACAGTGTAGTATCGAGTGTTAGAGGATCTCCTCCTGCTGGCAAAACCAATGTGGTCGCTCCACTTTTCGAGCTCCAACTGGAATATCGCGGCGCACCAAAGGGGGGGAGATAGAAGCTGACATCGGTGTTAAAGAGCGTGATATCTTCCGAATAAAACATGGGAAGTACCATGACAACATCGTCGACGAGGATATCTTCAGCCTCCCCCCAGAGCCGAGCCCGGTCCTCAAAATCAACCTCCCGGTACGCTTTATAGGCGATATCACGGAACTTATCAGCCAGGTCCGGATAAGACAATTCCCAGAAGGTGTATTGAAAATCCGAGTCAGGACCAAACACGGTGTCCACTATATTGCCGGCGTCGGCCCAGTCCATCACCCAGCCCATAATATAGAGATTGTAAGTGCAACCTTCTGCGCCCAGTTCCTCTTGAAGTGATTGGAGTGCCTCGGCGAGTAATTCGTCGTCACTACCGCTGATGTCTTCATCCAACAGTGCTGGTTCCTCGCTCATAGGTGTTGGCTCAGCGTCAGATCCCTCCTGTGGAGAGATCCCACAGGCAGAGATGATGATCGCACAGAGCACATAGAGCAGCAGTTGAAAATTCATTCTCACTCTCATCGTATTTCCTCCTTTTGAGAAACAGAGATGGCATCATGGTTCCCAGGCATTGCCGTGGTTCCACGAATGGCGTCTTACGTAATTTCCAGCAGCCCAAATCGCTCGCGCTCCATAGGCGTTAGCTCCCGGATCACGCAGTTCTTGCGAGCGTATTCGATCAATTCTTCGAGTGAATTCCATAGCGAAAAGATCTTGATCGGTCCCCCCGGAAGAGAGGAGGTGGCAAAGCGTGTGCCATCCGGCGACAAGACCATTCCCTGATAATTTGGAATTTGGGCGGAGAAAACCTCTGTACCGTTTCGCGTGTCGAACATCTTGAAAACTCCGCTATGATCACCTGTAATGAGTCGCTCACTGGATGGACGCCAATCCATATTAATTAATAGAGATGAGTGTCCCGGGGTAGCGAATAATTCATTTCCCGTTTGGGTATCCCAAATGCGCAAGATACCATCTTGCGCATGCGTCGCAAGTCGATCCCCATCCGGGGACCAGGCGACAGCCCACACCCTGAAGCGGTTCTCGTTGGGGTAGAGCGACAGCTGCAGTTCGCCTGTTCTCGCATCCCAGATAAGTGCTTCGCCGGATACCGCAACCGAGGCAATGCGCGAGCCATCGGGAGACCACTTACTCTGGATCACCCCCCAGTGTTCATTATTGCTGAACACAAGTTGCTCTTCGCCCGACACCGGGTCCCAAATCCGTACGGCGCCACCATTCAAATAGCAGGCTGTAGCAATTCTGCTCCCATTGGGTGACCATTTAGCGCTGGATGGGTGACCGATATGTCGGTTAAATACTGAGCGTAATTCTCCGTTGGAAGCGTCCCAAACATTGGCAGTTTCATCTTCACTGGTTGTTACGATGAGATCACCCTTGGGGGAGAAGGCACCCCACATTACCCTGGACTGGTGAGCTTTGAACCTGATTTGCAGGTCACCTGAGCGGGCATCATAGATCTCAACATGCCCATCTGTATATCCTCGAGCCAGTTGGGTATCATCTGAAGACCAATCTAGTACGTAACCTGCTGCCTCGGACCCATCGATATGGAGTAGTTCCTTCTCGCTGGAAACGTTCCAAATGTAAACCAAACCATCTTCCCCGCTAGTGACAATCTGCTTTCCATCCGGGGACCATCCTGTGAATGAGATTTCCGAATCATGTCCCAGAAATGTCTGTGCGACATTACCTGTGAGAGGGTTCCAGATTTTTGCAGATCCGTCGCCACTCCCAGTCAGGATGATCTCTCCAGAAGGGGACCAAGCTGCGGTTTCAATAGAATAATTATGTTCCTTAAATTTCAGGAGTTCTTCACCGGTTTGCGAGTCCCATACTATGGCGATTCGCTGATCATCTGTTGAGAGAACGTAATTGCCCGTCGGAGACCAAGCCACGACAAAGACCCCCCCGTGGTGGCCGACCAAATTGTGGACTTCCACCCCGGTAACCGCATCCCAGATTTTAAGGGTGCCGTCTTTGCTATTACTGACCACACGATCGCCTCCCGGTGACCACGCAACCTTAGTTACTTTGTCTGAATGTGCCACGATTTGATGAATCGCCTCCCCGGTCGCAGCGTCCCAGATCTGAATACCGCCATCAAAATCCCGCGTAAGGATCCGATCTCCCGAGGGCGACCAGGCTCGATATCCTCCGATGCAGCCCAAAGGGCCGCCAACCCACGGAGCACCCAACCTAAATAACTGGTTGCCCGTAGTGATATCCCAAACTCTCGTGCATCCATCACTGTTACAGACGAGGACTTGATTTCCTCCGGGAGACCAGTCGGTTGCTTGGAAAAAAAATCCCTTTCCTTTGGGGATATTGGGAATGGAACGGACCAGTTCATATGTGGCAGCGTCCCAGACATTGATGCTTCCCTCTACCTCCCCGATTCCACCAAACTGGGTGAGAATCCGATCCCCCGTGGGAGACCATAGGGCATTCGGCACGTAATCATGCTGAAATGTGAAGAGTAGCGCCCCCGTCGAAGCGTCCCATACTTTGGCGGTTTTGTCATCAGCGGCAGTCAGGATTCGAGTTTGGTCTGGCGACCATAGCGCAGAATTTACATATGCTTCATGTTGAAGCCGGAGGTGTACATGGTTGCTAAAAACGGCTTCCCCCAAGGCGCGCTCAGCTTGCCAGGTATAGGGATAATTTTCAAGCGCCTCGAGAGCCAGCGGCACCGCCCGCTCGGGTGAAGTGCCCTGGAGCTCCAGGGCAGCCTGAGAACTGATGCCGATGCTCACCTGCCGAGCCTCGCGCTCCTGACGAGCCTCTTCCGCTTTTCGTCTCTCATCCCTTTCCCCCAGGCTGGTTTGGATGAATTCTTCCTCAGCGGAGCCAAGCTCACTCCTTCTCTCCATCCACCACTTTTCCGCTTCGGCTAGCGGAAGGCCTCTTAACAGGGCTTGCACATCCCGATCACTCTCCCCCCAAATTCGCGCGGATAATCTCAGACGCTCCTGCCAGGATCGAAAGTCTCGATCTTCCTGCATCCACCGTTGGAGTTGTCCCCAGCGTTGGATCAAAGCCTCGTGAACAACCTCTACTGTCTCATTGCCTTCGGTGTCTCGACCTGTCACGACCAGTCGTCGATCAGCCAGGTGCTGGACCAACCCCCAGTCTCCCTTGGTCAGCTCTGCCCGCGTCGCCACTCTGCGGGTGTCCTCTGTCCCCTCTCCGGGCTTCACAAGCTGCACGAAGATCCGCCGTGCTTGCTCCTGATCCTTCTTCTCCAAGCTCTCAAAGACCTCATCGGCATAGCGCGCTAGCGCCCCGTCAACACTGCCGATGGCTTCATAGTCTGTGTGCGTCAGCCAGCCATCCGTTTGGGCTTCCCACAATAAGGTCAGGGCAAACTCCAGCAGGGGCAGGTTGCCGGGCTTTTCGCCCACGTCGTCCAGGATGCGTTCCACTAACCCGGGTTCAAAGACCGCACCTTGCAACTCAGCTGGCTTCTCTATCGCCGATTTCAATTCACCCCTCGTCATGGGGCCCATGAGCTGTGAGGCTTTCTGCAGCGCATCGGCGAAGGGCCGGTGCATAAGCGCTTGGCCCATAAAATCCGCCCGCAGGGTGAGCAGCAGCACGAACTTCTTTTTGCGTTTACCGCTGGTTGCCAGTACAACATCCAGCAGCTCGTCTTTGAAACGACCCCGCAGCTCTTCGTCCGGGCAGAGGGTGTACAACTCCTCGAACTGGTCCACAACGAGCATGAGTTGATCGATTTCAGGATTCTTCTCAAATAGCAGGTTAATAACGTCATAGATCGGAAGCCCACCCGCTTTCACTGCATCGGCCAACTTGCGCGCCTCTACCAACCGCTCCGTAGTGGATAGATCGGGTTCCAAGGTGGGGAGAAGCGCCGTGATCAGCGCGTTCAGCGGTTGGCTTCCGGGTCGGAACTGGGAGATAGACCAGCCCTTCTTCTTGCGTAACTGAGGAATCAGTCCAGCGAAAACCGCCGAGGATTTGCCCGAGCCGGACGAGCCGACGATGACGGCAATCAATGGGCGGGTCTCCACGGCTTCCATCAATCGCCCCGTGAAATCTTCGCGCCCGAAGAAGAAGTCGGCGTTCTCCTCCCGGAAAGCGGCCAGCCCTTGATAGGGACATTCTCCGATTTGACGAGGTTCGCGCAGCTCGACAGAAGGAAGTTTTTCCAGTGTCGTCAACGGGGGAAATTCGGAAGGTAATCCCTCGATCACCAGCTGCCGGATGTGCTCCGGGCGGGAGACATCTTTCAGCAGGTGCCGTCCCAGATCCAATATGCTTACGCCTTCTGGTAGTTCGTCCAGGATCAAAGCCGTCGTCGTCTCCGAGAGCAGCACCTGTCCGCCATGCCCCACAGCGGCGATGCGCGCTGCCCGATGTACGTCGATGCCCACGTAACCTTCAGCCCAGGTCAGCGGCTCACCGGTGTGTAAACCCATGCGCAGGCGAACCTCAACATCTTCCGGCCATTTGAAATTTTGTGTTGTCTGTTGAATCTCAACCGCTGCAGATACCGCTTGGGTCGCGCGGGGAAAGGAAACAAAGAACGAGTCGCCTTGCGTGTCGACTTCCTGCCCGCCCCAGCGATTGAAGATATCCCGCAGTAATTCGCGCTGCTGGGAAAGAAGCTCGGCATATATATCGCCCAATGCTTTCAGCAGCTCCGTCGAGCCCTCGATGTCGGTGAACAGGAAGGTGACGGTGCCTTCGGGTAGACGGTCATCCGTGTATTTGTTTTTCATTGATCCCTACAGTCCGCCTTCGACAATCTTGGACGAGAATTTCACCGTTCTATCTTAAGAAGATCGTTAGATTCAATCGTTCTATTCAGGGATGTCCTCCGGGTCGATCGGGGTCATGCGCAGATCTCGTAAGTTATCCTGATCGAATCCCGCAAGCCGCGGCAGATCGATTACGTGTGTGCGACTTAGGCGTTCCGTCAGTTTGGATAGAAGCAGATAGCGCAGTCGAGGGTGATCCAACAAGCGTTGGAGATTATTAGCCGGGACCTGCAAGAGCGTAATCTCTTCTTCGGCGACAACGTCCGCCGTACGTTCGACCCCCATCAATGCTGCAATCTCACCAAAGAAATCTCCTGCAGCCATGACGGATAAGGATCGATAAACGCCTGCCGATGATGAGATTCCGGCGACGGCTTTGCCGGAGAGAATGAAGAACGCCTCCGCTCCGGGTTCTCCTCGCCTAATGAGCGAGGAACCTGCCGGTGCAGATCGAATTTGCGTGCCATCTATGAATTGGGTCCGTTCTGCCTTGTCTAATTGCGAGAACACAGGTAAGTGAATTAACAACGCCTCGAAATCAACGATTGTTGCCGCTCGCCCTACGGACAAGGAAGGAATAACAGGTGCAGCCCGCAGGATGCCCGTCGCGCGCCTCCATTCCTCGGCGGATTGGCGCAAACCAGGTAAGGACAAGGTGAGTACTCCCGAGAATAGGATAATCAATGCGCTGACGAGCATCATTACGCGAATGTCTACCAAGTCTGCAAACCCTGCTGCAGCCATGCCGAGGAGAAAAGCTGTATTCCTAACAACCGCAAAAACGCTCATCACCCGGCCGCGGTTTCCGCGTTCCGTATTACGTTGAATTAAGAGTCGCCCGGAGATCATCGCCGGGGCATTCATAAAACCAATGATCATTACTATGCCCATCGCAAGCGGGATTGAGGTGGTCCTGGAATAGACTATGGCCGCCAGTGCCATCCCCAGGTAACTTATGGCAATCCATTGCCCTTCTCTAAGCCGATCCCCGATCTTAGCCATAAGTAGGCTTGCTATAACGAAACCAATGGAGGTTAAAGCCTCTTGCAGGCCGAACTCAAACTCAGAGGCATGAAGCGCTCTCTCAGCGAAGGGAAGCAGTAGCGAATTCCACAGCCCGAACCCGAGCAATATTGGAATAGAAACCATCAGTAACGAACGCAACAGTGTATTGTTTACCAGGAAATTCATGCCGGCACGTAGATTCTTGCCGATTACGCGGATGGTCGTCTCTCCTTCGATCTCCAATGGTGCTATCTTCACAGCGAGGATGCAAAGTCCAGAGATAAAGAAGGTGAGTCCATTTAAGTAAAAAGCCCATTCAATGGGGAATTTTGAAGCGATTAAACCTGCGGCCGCAAATCCTACCGCTGTCGAGCCAAAGGCGCTGATGGCCATGAATGAATTTGCAGCAGCCAATTCTTCATCGGAAGCGATCTCGGGCACCACGCTAGAATGAGCTGGGTCGAAAAACTGTCCTATCACGCTGGTCAACATGACGAGGATATACAGCCATGCGATTCCATAGGGAATTAGGAAGGGGATTAGAATGACCACGAAAGCCCGGGCTAGGTCGGTGATGATCATGATGCGCTTACGATCATAGCGGTCGACAAATACACCGGCGATGAGACCCAGTATTAGCGTTGGAGCGGAGGTTGCGATGAGCATCAAGCCCACGCTGAGCGCCGAACCCGTCAGGCGAAACACGACGATAGAAGCAGCGAGGGAGGTTAGGGCGCTTCCTATCGTAGAGACCAATTGGCCAAGCCAAAGGAATGTGAAACTTCGGTTGCGGAAAACTGCAAAGGTAGATGGTCTTTCCCTCGCCTCGATTGTCGTCATTCTGTAGCCCTCCTCTGTGCAATCCCGATCTCGGAGTGAACAAATTAATGAAGAATCTGGTAGAGATTATTTGCTTCGGGTTTCGGATGCACATGTGCATGCGATTGCTCGTACAGAACGAGTGTCCACCGACGACCCCGATAGCCTGACTCCCCGGTGAAGATAGCCGGGAAGTGAAGCGAAAACGAGCTCAGAGTCGGTGCGTGTTTGAGATAAATCGCGAAAATGAGCTGCACACCGGCTGCCATCCAATACCAAATGTCGGATAGCGCGGCTTAGTGGGGAGGTTGGAGGGATGCGATGACCGCCAGTCTACCCGAACGGTGACAAGCGTTTTTGTTTTCTACTGCACAACAAACCAAAAGGTATCGAACCTACTTTGAATAATTAATGTATAACGAAACAAAGGGGGGCCACTTAGACATCACGATGACGTTCCTGCTTCCCCTAGAACCCATAGTACATGATTAGGTTCGCAATAACAATTCATATAGTGCAATAGATGAAAAGCCGCTCCTTCTCGCTTTTTCGAAAGAGCAATGTTTGTGTCAGCCCCACCGAATCCTGATATTTTCAAGGATCATGGATGTCCTCCTAGCGCGAGGACCGACAACAACATCTATTCAGCATTTTCCAACTGCGACAGAGAGTTCATAATTTGGCGCACCAGCATCGAAGTCAGGAATGATTCTCTTAACTCCTCATCCACCAATTGATCGGCGAGCGATTCTACAATTCCCATGGCTTGCGCATATGCCTCACTTGCCCCATCTAAATCACCCGTCAACATAAACGCGCTTCCCAACCCATTCAGCGCTCGCACCCTGTCGTAAGGGCGTTCGATGTTCTTCCAGATCTCTACCGCTTCGGTGAAATGTGCGCAGGCCTGATCGGGGCGGTCCTTGGCTAGTGCCAGGCAGCCCCGGGCTTCGGCGAGAGCCGCTTTTGTCACAGGCAAATCTAATTGCTGGCATGCTTTTTGGATACGGGAAACGCAGGCCTCTCCATTTTTCAGTGCAACACGCTTGCGGTGCATAAGGGTCCAATAGCACGCGTGCAATAGTGGCATGACGCAATCGCTATGGGAAAGCGGTGTGGAATCAACGTGGTGGATCAACATCTCCACATATTCATCCGTTTTTGAATCCAGTCCAAGGGCTGCGGAGGATCGTATGATTTCGCCAAGGTAAGGAGCCACGGTTTGGATCTCGCCTGTTTTTATGGCAGCCGCTAACGTTCGCTCCAGACGATCCCGCGCTTCGTCAATACGGCCCAGATCATTGTCGATCGCCCCCAGAGCAAGGTTCGCCCAAATCTGCCATATTCCGAAATCCAATCTCTCGATTTCCGGAACGTAGCCGAGCGCCGTCTTCCAATTACCCTCGAGCCAATCGATTGGTAGAAGCTTTAAAAAGGAATGGGACTCGATAAAAATATTTCCGATTTCATTCGCAAATCGAACGTAGTCTTGGGCGAGTTCTCTGGCCTCTTGATTCCGGCTGTGGACCATTAATCCTTCAACCAGATTGAAATAGGCTCGATTAATCAAAGCGGGGTCGTTCAGTTCAAGAGATAGTTGTAGGCTTTTGGATAAGTAGGAAAAGCCCTGCTCCTCGTCTCCGATCTCGCAGTGGGAACAACCGACCGTGTTGAGCGTGTTGATTCGAACTTCTTCGTCTTGGAATCGTTCGGCCAGTTCAAGCGCACGCTCACCCATGGAAATGGCTTGCTCCTGTTCTGCATTTAACATGTACATGCGAGACATCAAGGAAAGGGTGGCCGCCAACTCAATCGAATCGGGTTGTTTTTCTAAGATCTCTAACGCTTCTTCGTATATATCCATCGAAGCTTGTCGATCTCCAAGTACCCAATGGAGCAATCCGATCTGGGCTTTTACGCGCCCTATGTTCAAAGGGTCTTCCAACCGTTCATACACGGTGAGCGCTTGGAGTGCATGGTCCATCGGTTCCTGGATCGAACCCTCTCTGAACGTCTTCAGACTTGCACGAAACAGATAATCTCCAGCCTTAGATAATTCTTCTGCACGATAGAAATGATGAGCGAGAAGCCCCAGCAAATCTTCGACTCTATCCGCAAAGAGTCGCTCAATGGCTTCGCCAACCTTGAGGTGGAACTTGCGCCGTCTCTCAACCAGCAATGAACCATAAGCCGCTTCCTGGGTTAAGGAATGCTTGAAGATGTATTCGAGCTCAGGTCGGCGGGTTTTTTCTCGAACGAGATCCACGCGTTGTAGTTGTGCTAGATGCGAATCCAATTCGCGCTCAGCTTCGGCGATCGATTCCAGGATGCGGTATAGAAAGCTTTTCCCGATCACGGAGGCGAGTTGCAGGGTGCTGCGGACGTCTTCTCCCAGGCGGTCGATACGCGCCAGCAGCACTCCATGGAGGGAATCCGGGATGATGACCCGGGATATCTCTTGCGTCGCTCGCCAGGTGGCTCCTTCATGAACGAGGACCCCCTGATCGATCAAGTTGCGGATGATCTCCTCCAAGTAAAAAGGGTTACCCTCTGAGCGATCCATCATGAGCCGACGAACGTCGTCTGGTAGGTCGGCGACTTCGAGCAAGTGGTCAACTAACTTGTCTGAGTCGTTCTTGGACAATCGCTTCAGGTTGATTTCCGTGTAGCGGTGGCCGTAATCCGTCTCGGCCTTGAGCTTCGCTTTCCAGGAACCGTGATCACGATCGACGCGCATTAAGATGAGCAGCATGAGAGAGCATCGATCGGTCTCGCTGAATAAATCTTCTAATATTTCGAGACTTGATGGATCGGTCCAATGGGTGTCCTCAAAAACAAGAACCGTGGGTTTTCGCTCCGCCATGCGAGTGAAATAGCGCCTCACGTATTTCTTAATCTGGTGTTTGACCGTCTCGCCATCGAGCGTCTGGAACATATCACGTGCGGCCTCATCCTGCTTCAAGCCAAGGATGTGGAAGAGAAAGGGGATGAACTCATCGGAGTCGGCCCCAGACAAGTCACTGACTCGGCGCCGCAGCGCTGCTTTGATCTTCGCTTCCGCGTCTCCATCGGAAAGACCCAGATCGGCCAGGATGAGCTGCGTGATGGGCCAGAAGGAAAGCGCGCGTCCGTAGGAGAGGGAGCGTCCCTCGAGCCAGCGCAGGGATGAGGATGGAGCCGACGTTTCTTCCCACTCGGGCGGCACTGCCTGCTGCATAGCTTCCTGCACTAGGCGGGTCTTGCCGATCCCCGCTTCTCCCAACACGACAACGATTTGACCAAGCCCTTGCTGCAGTGAATTAAGAGCCGATTTCAGGTGTTCCAATTCCGAGTCGCGCCCCACGAGAGGAGAGCGCAGCCCTTCGATCCCGCGCCCACTGGATGGCTCGACCTTGGCCTCGACGAGTTCGAACATTGCTAGCGCTGCGGTCTTTCCTTTGACGGGTACATCTCCAAGATCGCGCAGGGTAAAACCCGCTTCGATGCGGCGGGCGATCGCTTCCGATACCAGGATTTGTCCCGGTTTCGCTGCTCCCTCAAGCCGCGCCGCTACGTTCACTGCATCACCGACGGCCAGGTATTCGGCATGCTCCTCGCTGCCCACTTCGCCGATCACGACTTCCCCTGTGTTGATACCCACGCGCATCTGGAAGGTGTCCACAAAACCAGACAACTCAGACTGGTATTCGGCAATGCTGGCCTGGATGTCCAGCGCCGCCCGTGCAGCCCGTTCAGGGTCATCCTCATGGGTAAGTGGCGCACCGAAAAAAGCTAGGACACCGTCTCCCAACAGCTGGGCGATGGTGCCCTCATAACGGTAGACGGCTTCGACCACCCGCCTGTGCGCCCCCTGCACGACTTCCTTCCACTCCTCCGGGTCGAGTTTTTCGGCGATGGCGGTCGAGCCGACGATATCGGTGAAAAGGATGGTGACCGGCTTGCGCTGTCCAGGTAGACCCTGTGGGACTTCTTGTATTTTCTCCTGCAACCCCTCGGGCGCGAGCTCGCGCAGGCCATCGAGGCGCTCCAGGCTAGAGGTACTATCGGAACCTTGTAAAGGTGTCGCACAGGCAGAACAAAAACGCGCCTCGGGTGGGTTTTCCTGCTGGCATTTTGAACATAGCTGGGGCAGTGGATGGGCGCACATACAACAGAAGCGCGCCCCTGGCGTGTTTTCAGTGTCGCAATTTACGCAGTGCATGGGGTCTCCCGCTAAATATGAGTCAACCTAAAAAGAGTGAGTAATAAAAAATTCACCACTCAACAACGTTCCCCCTGACCTATTATGGATGAAATTTCTACAGAACTATAGAGCGCAGTGTAGCGTGTACGCACGCAGGGTTCCAGCAGTAGCGTACAACGTTCATTCAACGAAATCAAGCTATAGGTTCAAGTCGATTGTGAGGCAGGTCTTACCCACGCCAGGGAAAACGCAGGTGGGTCCTTAGGCTCAATCGTTTCCACATAATCTTGGATGGCCTGGTATTCTCTCCGCGAGAGTTTCTCACGCAAAGTCTGTCAAAGATACGCTTATTATAATGTGCTATGGTTAGGATGAATCCATACGATAGCGATGAATTGAAAGTTTTTACCAATGGAATTCAGTCAAATCTCTGAACAACGCCTTCGCCGGATATTCAAATCCGTTAACCGCTTCATGCTCCTGCTCTGGCGGTTGGGCTTAGGGCGCTGGATGAAGTGGCCAGAACTCAGCGGCGCCATTATGGTGATCAAGCACACCGGACGCAAGACCGGGCTGACGCGCCTCACACCGCTGAACTATGCCATCGTCGATGGGGACGTCTACTGCACGGCAGGGTTCGGGAGCGTCTCGGACTGGTATCTTAATATCCTTGCCAACCCGCAGGTTGAACTCTGGCTGCCGGATGGTCGCTGGGCTGGTATGGCCGAAGACGTCTCGGATTCGAAAGACCGCGGTGCGCTCCTGCGGCAGGTGATTGTCGCCAGCGGGTTCGCAGGACCCCTGTTTGGCGTGGACCCGAAGAAGCTCACCGACGCGGACTTCGAAAAATTAATGGATAGCTATCGTCTGATCCGCATCCAGCGGACAGAAGCGGTTTCCGGACCTGGCGGTCCAGGCGACTTGGCATGGGTCTGGCCGCTATCGACCTTCATGCTTCTGCTTCTAATCCTGGCACGGCGCCGGCGGCGTTAAGGAAGGCGCATAACCGCAATCATGACCTTGATGTGTGAATTGAATAATTAGGGAGAGTTGCTACACTCAAGGTATTGGCCATTGAATCGGGAGATCACACTATCGACTTACATTCTTGCTCCCCAGCATTCAAAGGGGTTCCGCATGAGACGAATGCTTCCGGCTTTCATTCGAGCGTTGATCATCATTGGTTTTGGCTGCAGCTGCAGCGTTACAGATGGATTGGATACCCCCTCAAGCCAGGTGTCTGAGATCTCGATCCCCGCTCCACCAGCGGATGCCCAGATTAGACTCAGCCCGATAGAGACCGCAGACGCCCTCACCGATCCGGAGATGGCAGGGATCGGCATATGGTCGTTAGTGGCCAATCTTGGGATCGGTGTATACACAGCTGATGGCGAACAGATCCTGGCCGGTTCCGAGCGTAGCGAGCAGGATTTCTGGCTTTACGATTTCGAGCTCCCTCTGCTTGCTCACATTGCGAAAGGAGACCCACGTCCGTTTAGTTTGACGACCTCACGTCTGACTGCTGTTGGTTACGAGGGGACTTCGATAGATTTGATCAGAGTCTATCGTGACACCTATGCCCTAAATGCAGATACGTTCTTAGTCCAACTATTTAGCGCAATGGACATCACTTTTCGCGAGGGCGTCGAGCTGACCCCGCTGCAGGAATGGCTGTTGATGCTGGACACCTTCATTCCAGCGAATGGATCTACGGCATCGAGAGGCGGCTACCTGTTTTCGGTTGTGCCCGGCAGGAGGGCCACCTCTGTTTCAGCACAGGGTGGTGCATGCGGTTTCATCACTGGGGGACAGGTGCAAGCACACTGGGGCATGATCAACGCTGGTGGGGACTTCGGCGCGTTCCTAGTAGCTGAAGCGGCATATTACGCAGTCCATGGCATGCTCATTGCCCAGAGCGCTCAGGTATCCCTGGAAGCTTCACCGAATTCTGCCCACGAGGGTCATGGTGGACTTGGTGATGTAATCGACCTCACCGCGACGGTAACGATGAGCTTTATTCCCCAGAATATCCCCGTCGGTGGAACACGATGCGGTGTTCTGGTTAATTTGGATCCGCCCTTGGTTGGACCACAGCAAGGTGTGGAAATTAAATGGGATATCCCGGAAGTGCTCAGCGAACATGGCTCCGTTAACCCACCAGAAGGGGGATATTCTCTCACGGATCATCAAGGACAATCGAAGGTTCGATTTCAAGCCCGTCAGGAAGAGGCAAATGGGAAGGGGGAAGAAGAATTCGAGGATGGCATCGTGAGAGCGACCTACAATCTGCGAAATCACCTCGCCAAGAACGGTTACCACGATCCGAGAATGCTGAGGCTTATCCCGGATAGGATGCCCATATATCCACCCGCAGTTGTGACGATAGAGTGGCATGAACTTTGTGCGCAGCTTGAGCTGGAGATCGAGTATTGGCAGATCGTGAGCGTGCGTGATGTAACGGACGAACGCACACTCAAGGGAACCATTCCTTTTGACATCGATTTCACTCAGGAGCCGGCAACTTTATCAGGGGAGGCAATACTGATGCTTGGAGGACAGGGTTCCGCACCGGAATGTACTTGGACCAATACAGGTACCGTGGATGCCGAGCTAAGTGGAACTGTGGTAAAGGTGGATGATGGCCGTGACAGGCTTATCGTGGAGTTAGAGGACGAATTCAATAGTGAAACGATATTCCACTGTGAAGGAGGTACGAATATCGCTCAAATCCCACAGATGATCCCGAGCGAGACCGAGCTCGTATACGAAGATGGTTATGCAATAGAGTGGGATATCGGCGTACCCGGTTTGCCGGTGGAAGGACAAGCCAGCTGGACAATAAACTTCCTTTGTCCGTAGTGAAGTCCATCGCGATTGCGGATCGATTAGTTGAAATAAAGAAGCCCCCGAATTTCAGGGGCTTTTTTTGTTTTTGACTTCTCTTTATAAAGCGGTTACATCGACCGCGTGCGGACCTTTTTCGCCTTGCTCGATGGAAAACTCCACCTGCTGGCCTTCCTGAAGGCTCTTGAAGCCATCTCCCTGGATCGAATTGTAGTGGACAAAAACATCATCGCCGTCTTCACGTTCGATGAAACCATAGCCTTTGCCATCGTTGAACCACTTGACCGTTCCTTGAACTCGCTCGGACATGATTTGAGGCCTCCTTAGTGCAGGTACTGAGGTGCTTGTCTGGTTCTCTGTGGTCAGGCCAATGAACAAAGCCAGCCTGAGCGAATGTTGCAGCCCAAGCTTTGGTCATTCGACTTCCAGACAGAACTCACATGCAACCTTCGCTGAAAATAATAGCAGTATTTTGGGTAATCGGAAAGGACCCTGTTATTGTCTGGACAAGCAGATGTAATCCTCATCGACTCCCTTGATGGATGAGAACTTATGGGAAAGGTGGGTGGATGCGCTCGCATGCCGGCTCAGGGGTCGTTTGCTTTAGATACGCAAGCTCCCTCTGCTGCTCGATCACAATGGCGAGCAGCGAGAACTCGAATGGAGTGAGGTGGGGTAGAAGATGGAATTGTGAACTGTGAGCGTTGGCGTAGGAGATCAGAATATCGACGAGATCTCGGTCTAATTCAGCTAGTGACTGGCGGAACGACTCCATACTTGCGATCACTGCATGGATCTCGTCTTGCTTCTGAACCTGTGGATAGACGAAGAAGCGCTTGTGAGAAGGAGTATTGTCCATTGCGCGATGATCTCATGGGGGCAGGCTTATGAAAATCCCATGATTGGGGGAACTGCGCGGGGGATATTAACCCGCACCATACCCAAGGAAATCACGGATACTAATACTTGCTCTCTAGGTCGGGGGAGCCCTGTCGGTTAATAGCGCAAGCCGCCTGGGATATCCCGCAACCATGTAGGTTTCGGGGAGGCGGCTCGCTAAAATATCGTAACAGATAAACGTGCTCTTCTATCCGACCTTTAACCTACGTTTTTTCGACGATAGTGTTAACTTGAACTAACCTTATGAGCGTCTTCTGCAGGAGCTGGAGTGAAACGTTTCTGTGCGCTCGTATGGAGGGATAGAAATCCGACTACAGCGATCGCACTAACGATCCCCGCCGCGTACCAAACCCAGTCTGGATTGTAGTTATCCAGGATCAAGCCGGCAGTCCATGGACCAATGGTTGATGGGATTGCCCAGGCGAGGGAAAAGAAGGCCATGTAGCGGCCGCGCATATCCTCCGGTGCAAAACGAGCGGCCAGAGCCTGGCTTACGGGCATAATGATCATCTCCCCAATAGTGAGCATCAGGATGGCTGCAATGAAAAGCCAGTAGGCAGAGACGAAGCCGAACATCGCCAGTCCAACCATATATAGAGCGGTTCCTGCAGCCATCATGACCATGGGCGGGCGGTCCCGAACACGGCGAGTGACCCAGAACTGAAGCAGGACAACAAAGAGGGCATCAATGCTTAAGAGAGCCCCGTAACCTCGCGCGGGAACACCATGGGAATCACGTAGATAGACCGAGAGTGTATTGTACATCTGCTGGTAAGCGACCAACATGAGCATCGATACCAGCAGGTAGACAATAAAGAGACGATCCGCGAGTACAACTCGATAACCGACGAAAGTTTGAACAAGGGTTTTCTTTTGTTCTGTTTCCGACTCCTGAGGTTTGGTTTCAGGGATCGAACGGAAGACGATGAAAGCGACGATGAGACTGGTGATGGCGTCAATGATAAAGAGCATCAGATAGGATCTGCCGGCGATCAAACCGCCGATCATCGGACCGAAAATCCAGGATAAATTGGCCGCCACGCGCAGTATCCCGAATCCTTCGGTGCGCGTCTCCTCGGGGAGTATGTCGGCGACCATAGCCTGATGCGCCGGACCGGCAATATTCGAGAGAAAACCGACGACGATGGCAAGTAGGTAGAAATGCGAGAGCTCGTTCACCAGGCCCATCGAGACACTGCTCAACGCGCTGAAGACCAGGCCGAAGAGAACCATTCCCCGGCGGCCAAATTTATCGGTAAGCGCGCCGCCGATCATGCTCCCAACAAGGCCAGCGATCGAGAAGAGCGCAAGCAGCACGCCAGCCTGGGTCATACCGACGTTGAATTTCTGGGTGATGTAGAGGGAGAAGAAGGGGAAGATCATCGTCCCGCCAAGGCGGTCGATGAACGACGCCCCGACGAGTGTCCAGAAGGTGCGCGGAAATTCGTCGTATGTTTCTTTGATTCGGGCGAACACTAGCTTTATATCACTCGCTCTCTTGATTAGACCTGATTGTGAAGGTTATTCAACTCGATCATAAGAGGCGAACAGCTGCCCCAAACCTTCAATGCCGTAAGGGTCGAAGTAAAGTGTGTTGAGTTCCAGGTCCAAGGGTGGGTCGAGCAGTGGTCCCTCGAGGATGCTCGAGTAAGGCTCGCCTCCCAGAAGGCGATTAGCAAAGGTCAGATAAAGGAGGTCCAGGACGCCGCTTGATGCGAGTAGATGCAGCACTTTCGGGCCTGCGCCCGAGTATGCTGTCTGATAACCGAGTTCGGTCATGTGGGCACATAGTTCCTGACCGTCAACGCTCTCTTCGCCGGCGAAAAGGACCCTGGCCCCTTGCGCCGTAAGGCGTTGAATCTGGTCCGGATCGGCAGAGTTCGTCGTGAAGACCAGCAGCGAGCGGTCACCCTCCAGAAGGGCGGGGGGGATGTCGAAATCCAACATGCTGCTGATCACGGCCAGGTCGGGCTGAGATGAAACGCCGCGGTTTAGGCGCCATTCCTGCAAGTCCTTGAACTGTGGCTCGTCATAAATTTGCAGGATTTCCTGCTTAACGCCTTTGGAATATTGGCGCAGGTAACGCCCGGAGGTGATCAGGATATCCGCCTGTGCGGCCAGCTCTTGAAAGAGACGCCAATCGCGCGGGTTCGTGATCGCCTCGGCTAGGGTAACACCCTTGCCGGATGGATTTGGAACGGCGATGCGGCCATCCAGGCTGCTTACGAAATTAGCGCACACGAATACGCGCTCGAGTCCTTCCGCTTGCGCGCGCAAATCGTGATTCAGGTAAAGACCTCGCAATGAGACTTCACGGCTGGGAGCTGGGTAGAGTTGAAGGATCTTATCGTTCAAGTTGAGTCTCCTTGCTGCGGCTAAAGGCGGTTTGGACTAACTCAGACCGTAGCGGAACCTGCGGGTGGATAACCTTTCTTGGGTCCAGCCGAAATTCTGGATAAAGCAACCACATTACCAGCAAGTATTAGTATTACTCCAAAGACCCCTTGAAGGTTCCAGATTAAATCCTCAAATATCGTGGAGAGGGCCAGGGCAACGATCTGGTAGAGGATGGTAACATACGCCGCCCTGTCCGGCCCGATGCGCCCCAATAAGGTGAGGTAGGCCCCAAAAGCGATCACTGAGCCGAAGAGCGCAAGGTAGGCAAGCGAGATGATATAGGAAGCAGAGGGGTCGAAGGCCAGCTCGGTGCCCTGGAAAAGCACCAGGAGGATTGTAAAACCAGTTCCGTAGGTCATGCCAAGCGTGTTCGATTGCAGCACAGGTAATCCGCTGCGTTGATTGCGAGCTGCGACGATATTCCCCAGAGAAGCCGAGAGTGTAGCGCAAACGGCGAGGATCAAGCCCAATGCTCTGCCGCTGGAGAGATCAAAGGATCTCAATTCTGACCAAAAGACGAGCACGAGGCCAAGCAGCCCTACCAGGCCGCCAAGTATGACGCGAGGCCGGATGGGGTCCTTTAAAAGGATAGCGCTGAAGAGGGCATTGGTGATTACGATACCGGAGAAGATAATTGCGACCAAACCACTCGTCAGATACCCCTCGGCCAGGTAGACGAGGATGTAGTTCAACGAGAAGAGGAAGAAGCCTTGTAGGGCCATGAACGCATGCTGCCGCCGTGAGAAGCGCATCGGTAAGCGGCGGAGGGTGGTATAGAACCAGAGGAGCCCGGCCGCAAGCGTGAAGCGATAGGCGATCGAAAGCGCGGGCGGCACGATGCCCAACTGGAATTTAATGACCAGCCAGGTCGAGCCCCAGATGATTACGGTGATGAGATACAGCAGGGCGTTTGGCACCCGATATCCTCCAGTGGATAGAAGGTGGATTATACAATCCTGAAGCCGATGCGGCGACAGCCAGTGGAGGGGTTAACATTCTTGTGATTCTCCGAGAATTGTATGAAGATCCTACACATCCTTGTCATTTCAAACCTCTACAAGGGGTGCCTGTCCTGAGCTTGACGAAGGGAGAAATCCCTGAGGCGACTCGATTCAACAATCAAGAAACTATGTATAGGAATACAATCGGTTTCATAAAGGGAGTCCTCAAGAGTAGCATCGTAGGGATTTCTCGTTCGCCGTTGCCCGGCTCTCTCGAAATGACATTTGGTGGAGAGGGGCCCTTCTAAAGTATGTCATTTCGAACCCCTACAAGGGGTGCCTGTCCTGAGCTTGACGAAGGGAGAAATCCCTGAGACGATTCGATGAATAATTCGAGAATCTAAGGAAGGGTATCAGTTCGGTTCCATCGAAGGGGCCCTCACGAGCAACATCATGGTCGGGCGTTTTGTTGCTGCGAGGAGCCCGCAGGGCGACGCTCGTCCTGAGCGAAGCCCCCAACCGAAGGGAGTGGGGAGCGAAGTTGAAGGATGGCAATCTCCAAACTAGGTACGAGGAGATTGCTTCGCGGAGTTTATCCTGCGCAAGGTAGCAGGGGCTCGCAATGACATATCGTGGGATGGAGTAGATTGTTTCACGGAGTTTAGGCTGCGAAACCCCCTGTTTTTTTGGAGGGTGAAGTCCCCGACCAGAGGGGGTGACGAGCCGCCGGGCCCCTACGCGTCTCGGGGATTGTAGGGGCGCACCCATGTGTGCGCCCGAAGTTCTAACCACTTGGTTGACAAGCTCATTCGTGCGAAAATCTGAAGGAAGATGAAAGGTGTGAAAACAAGGATGAATGAAATCGATGGATCCAAAGGTGAGGGCGGGGGGCAGATACTGCGCAGCGCGTTGACGCTCTCGCTCATGACGGACCAGAATTTCCGGATCGTGAACATTCGCGCGCGCAGATCGAAGCCAGGATTGCGGCCACAGCATCTCGCTTCTGTGAAGGCCGCGGCTTCCGTCGGGCAGGCGCAGGTTGAAGGAGCGTATTTGGGATCGCGGGAAATCGACTTCCGGCCATCTTCAATTCACCCTGGCTCCTATCGCTTCGAGATTCCTACGGCCGGCTCGACTTCACTTGTGCTGCAGACGATCTTCCTGCCGCTTAGTGTCGCCGAAGCCCCGGTGGAGATCGAAATCATCGGCGGGACGCATGTGCCCTGGAGCCCATGTTTCCATTATCTAGATTTGAATTGGCTGCCCACGATGCGATCCCTGGGTTTCCGGGCAGACCTGGGTTTGAAGCTAGCGGGGTTCTATCCGCAGGGTGGGGGGCTGATCAGGGCCTCTGTTCAACCGGTGAGGCGGATTACACCTCTGCAGTGCATCCACCGTGGGGACCTTACTCGGGTGAGCGGTCTCTCGACAGTCTCCAACTTGCCGGAGAGCATCGCCGAACGGCAACGGAAGCGAGCGGTGAAAAGGTTGATTGATCTAGGTTGTCCGGTGGAGATCGAGAATCAAACGCTGCCATCTCCGGGGAAGGGGACGCTTCTGCTGCTGCAAGCGGAGTTTGAGTCAGGTCAGGCTTGCTATTTTGGTCTTGGCGCGCGCGGGAAGTCGGCTGAGCGAGTCGCCGACGAAGTCGTTGACGTGCTTCAGGTGTTTCTCCACGGAGAAGGCGTTGTGGACGAATACCTTGCGGATCAGCTCCTGCTTCCATTGGCCTTCGCTGACGGGGATTCTGAATTTCGTTCCTCGACAATCACCCAACATTTACTCACCAATGCCGAGGTGATCCGCGCTTTCGGCGCGGCGGAGATTAATATTAGGGGCAAATTGGATCAACCTGGAGTAGTCGAGATCAGGCCGCGGGGATCAAAATAACTTGAGCGAGAATTCTCTTGGCATTCCAATAGCTTACTGCGAATCATAAAAATGCAGCTTCACCGCTGCGTATTATGTTGGATCCTGGGAACTAATCGCCCTTGCTCTCGATGTATTCCAGCGATTGGTGGCGGAAGTACGTGTTGTATAGATCGGCGTAATGCCCGCCTTCTGCCATCAAGGAGTTGTGCGTTCCATCCCCGATGACCCTACCGCGATCGATGATGATAATTCGGTCTGCATTCTGCACAGTCCACAAGCGATGAGCAATGACTACGGAGGTGCGCCCGCGCATCACCTGCTGCAGCGCATTCTGGATCTGCGCCTCGGTGAAGGGATCGATACTGGCGGTGGCTTCATCGAGTATCAAGATTGCCGGATCCTTCAGCAGCACCCGCGCCAGTGCGACAAGCTGGCGCTGACCCATCGATAGGTTCGCTCCGCGCTCGCCGGCGTTGGTCTCCAGCCCGTCAGGCAAATCGGCGAGCCATTCTCCGCCGCTGATATGTTCGGCAGCTCGGCGTACTTCTTCCTCCGTCGCCTCTTGCCGGCTGTAGCGAATGTTCTCCGCGACGGTGCCGGAGAAAAGGAAGGGGTCCTGCGGGACTACGCCCAGATGTCGACGATACGCATCTAGATCCAGGCGGCGGATATCCTGACCTTCGATAAGTAACTCGCCTTCCTGGAATTCGTAAAAGCGTGTGATAAGCCTGGCGATGCTGCTCTTCCCCGCGCCCGTATGACCGACGAGAGCGAGCGTCTTCCCGGGATGGATCATCAAGGAGAAATCTGGAAGGACGATCTCCTTTTCCGAGTAGCTGAAGCGCAAATTTCTAAATTCGATGCGACCCTCGAGCTCCGTGACCGGTTCGTTTGCGATTTGCTCGACATCTGGTTGGGCATCGATCAAGGCGAACACCCGCTCGGCGGCGGATAAGCCATCCTGGAACTGGCTCCAGAAAGAGGCTATCCCCATGAGCGGGTACCAAAAGAAAGCCACAGCCTGCATGAAGAGATACCACTCGCCGGGTGAAATGGCGCCCGTTTGAATTCGCATCCCCGCGGCGAACACCAGCATTGCCGTCGCCAGACCATTCGCAAGGTTCATGATGGGGAAGATGGTATTTAAAGTTAGACCGCGGCGTAGACCCACATGATAGGCCTGTTGGTTATTGCCTTCAAAGGTCTCGAAGATTGCCTGTTCTTTGCGGAAACTCTTAGCTACTATGATCCCACTAATCGACTCCTGGATCTGGGCATTGATCTTCGCAGTTACCCGGCGGGCATGCTGGGTCACTCGACGGGCGACACGCCTGAAACTTAAGGCAATAACGATCGCGATGGGTGACATTCCCAGTAAGAGGAGGGTGAGACCGACGTTAATGTTGAAAAGCCAGATGATCAGGATGATGATAATCAAGACCTGGCTGATCAAGTTGATGACCAATCCCACAACGTCTGAAAAATCCTGTGTATCAGAATTCACCCGGCTTACGATCTTTCCAGTTGGGTGCTTGTCGAAGAAGGGCATCTCGTGGTGAATGGTGGCGTCCAGGGCGTCAGCACGAAGCTGTAAGACTACATCTCCTACCACTCTTGCCGAGAGCCACTGGCGTATGAAATTGGTGACCCATGCAGCCACACCGAACAGCAAGAGCAGGCTCGCGGCGAATGCCATACGGTAAATGGTGGGTGTTTCGGTGACCAGGTCAATCGCCTTGGCGATAACGATCGGTCTGCCGCTCCCGGCCACCGAGTTCAGCGTGAGCATGAGGGCAACCAGCGCCATCTTGCGGCCGTATGGACGGAAATAGGAAACGATCCGCCGCAGCAGGTCGCGATCGCTATACTCACGGTCGTAAGATTCGGTGTCCAGTCCGTCGAGAATGAACCCCATACCCCGTTACTCTCCTGCCTCAGGCGTGGTGATTGTTGTTGAGCCGGTGGACAACCCGTTGCCAGTGAATGACGAAACGCGGGCGAAGATGCGCTGGTAATCCTGAGAGCGTGCCAATAGTTCTGTGTGAGTCCCTTGATCGATGATCTCCCCTCCACGGAGGACCAAAATGCGATCCGCCCAGCGGATCTGGCTGAGCCGATGTGTGATGAGGAAGGTTGTCCTCTTCTGACTGATTCTGCGCATGGCGCGCTGTATCTGATCCTCTGTCTCGCTGTCGATGGCGCTTGTGCTGTCGTCCAGGATCAGGATACGCGGGTCGGTGAGGAAGGCGCGGGCGATGGCGATGCGCTGCCGCTGACCGCCGGAGAGAGTCACGCCGCGCTCTCCAATTTCGGTATCGTAGCCGTCTAGGAAGCTGCGAATGAACTCATCTGCCTGGGCTTCGCGCGCGGCTGTCTCGATTATTTCTGTCGTAGCGTCATCGCGCCCGAAGGAGATATTGTCGGAAAGTTTAGTTGAGAAAAGGAAGACATCCTGTTCAATGGTGGAAATCTGGGAACGTAATGATTCCATGCTCCACTCGCGCACATCGATTCCGTCGACAAGCACCGCGCCCTCATCGACGTCATAGATGCGGTTAATCAGGTGCGTAAGGGTGGTCTTGCCGGAGCCGGTCTGGCCGACAATCGCGATTGTCTCGCCTGGTTTAGCCCTGAAGGAGATATTTTTTAGCACCGGCTTCCCGTTGTAGCCGAAGCTGACATTTTCAAAGGTAACCTCCCCGTGGATCGGTTGGGTGACGCCGCCAACATTCTCGTCCAATTCCGTCTCAGCGTTTATCAATTTGAGAATTCGGCGCGCGCCAGCGATCCCAAGCTGCACCAAGTCGAACGAGAATAGGGAGATGAAAGTTGGGAAGCGAAGTCCGCCCATGAGTCCGACGAAGGCGACAACTTCACCGAGGGAGATGCTGCCCGCTTGCCAGACGATGAGTGCGTGGAAAAAGCCTGCTGCCCAAAATATGGCGAACGCCAACATAGGCCAGTACCGCGCCTGGATTTCGCCGCGCTGGACAAAAAGATCTCGAAATCGCCGTGCGTTATGGGTGAATTTGTCCCGTTCGTAGTGTTCTTGGACGTTCGCTTTAACAACCTCGATTCCAGCGATCGCCTCGGCAAGGCCAGCGTTCATCGTCCCGAACTGGTCGCGAATGTCGCGGCTGACCGGGCTGAGGCGGCGATTGTAATCGAGCAGCGTAAGAACAAGCGCGACAGTGAACAGCAGTGGAACGATTAACAGCTCCGCGCGTATCATCCCTATCAATGCGATAGGGATAATCAAATTCATAAGAGAGTCGGTGATCAACATCATGCCGGGGTTAGCCATCAGGTTAAGTGAACGAACGTCGTTCGTGGCGCGAGACATGATGTCGCCGACACGTTGGCGTCCATGGAAAGTTTGACTCTTTCCCAGTAGGCTGACATAGAGTTCGCGCCGGGCGTCGCGCTCGATGGCTTGCGCCATGAACTCCGCGGCGTAATTTCGGATTAAACCCGTGAAACCCTGGGAGAGGGCTGCCCCCAGAACAGTGAGCGCTGCGGTTATCAAGTCGGCTCGCGTCCAACCGGCCGAGGTGATCAGGTCGAATGCACGCCCAATGAATACCTGGACATAGCCGAAAGCCAAATTATTCCCCGCTGCTGCGACTAGCAGACCAAGCGGGAAGATTGGGTAGCGCAGCGCGTGGGAAAGGATCCAGCGCACCGGTCCGGTACGACGATAGGGATATTCGTCTTCGAGTGAGAATTCAGTTTTTGAAGCTTTCTTTTGATTGATCATGGCTAAGGTGGGGATTATACAATCATCCTCTGATGAAACGAAATGAGATGGAGGGTTGTGGGATGAACACCTAGCCCTCCCGTTTCATTGCGATAAATCCGAAGGGTGACGTAGAATGCATCCATTGGTGGTTAGGAAAATGGATATTCGAAGGTATGCACTCAAACTACTGTTGCTCGTCCTGGCGGGTCTTCTCCTTCCTGCGTGCAACTTTACACAGCTGGCCTCACTTCTTGCCGCAGCAACACCGACTCCTACGATTACACCCACGTCAACCTACACTTCGACGGTGACTCTTACCCCCACGGCAACAGATACGCCGACGAACACGCCCACGTCAACCGTGACATTAACTCCGACGATAACGCCTACACCCACGACCACGCCAACCTCTACGATCAGCCCGACGGCGACCTTTGACTTCCCCGACGTTACCGTATTACAGCAAGCGCATTGCCGCTATGGTCCGGATACTGCTTATCTGCATGCTGGCGATCTCTATGCCGGCGATCATGCCCTGGTGTGGAATCGCAACTACGATGGATCGTGGCTATTCATCAAGCCCGATAAACAAGAGTGGCCTTGCTGGGTTTCGGCGTCGGTGGTGAGTGTGGAAGGGGACATCTTCACCGTGGTGGTGTTGTACCGTCGGTTACCCTGGTCCGAGCTCTACGGACCACCAGATAAAGTCTGGGCTGAACGCAACGGCGATACGGTAAAAGTGTCGTGGACGGCTGTTTACATGACCGAGGATGATGATCGCGGGTACATGATCGAGGTCCGATTATGCCAGAATGGTTTTCTCTTTGATGATGTTGTTCATACGGATACTCCATCCTATACCTTTACCGACGAACAGACGTGCAGAGGTGAATCGGGTGGATCTTTATTCGTGGTGGAGAAGCATGGCTACACCGATTCCTTGATTATTCCATGGCCGTAACCTTTACTGGTAAATCGATAACCCCCTCCGCCTTGAATCACCTATCCTTGATCGACAGAGTATCTCTGTTGAAAATCTTCTATAATAAACATAGCTGAAAGCCAAACTGATTAAGGTGAGGCAGCGCGATTCTGAGGAACCCTCGGCGTTGTCCGGCTAAACTCCGCAATAATGATTCTCGATCTTCACTTGAGATGGCCTCCGTTCTTTTACCAGACACCAAGAATCTCTATTCTGTATGAGCCCTCTCATTAAAATGATGAAAGGGTGTAAACTTATGCGAGTTCCTTTTCAAGGATTGGCTTGGTTATGGTAGAGAAGACACCAATGGCATCATCAGATACCGGCGAAGTCACGCTCAGTCGTGACCTCAGTTTATTTACCGTAACGATGATCGGGATCGGCGGGATGATCGGCGCGGGGATATTTGTGCTCACCGGCATCGCCGCGGGGATCGCCGGTCCGGGTTTGATCCTGGCATTTCTACTCAACGGGGTGGTTACCTCTCTCACAGCAATGTCCTACGCGGAACTGGGCTCAGCTTTACCTGGAGCAGGGGGTGGATACCAGTGGATCAAGGAAGCCCTCGGTGGAACCTTTGGCTTTATCTCTGGGTGGATGAGTTGGTTTGCGCAAGCTGTGGCAGGGAGTTTGTACGCATTAGCATTCGGCCGCTTTGCCGCTGAGCTGGTTCATGTCTCGGGGATGTCGACTTTTGGGCTGACAATCAACCAGGTTTCGCTTTTGTTTATGACGCTCATCATCATCACCTTCACCATCATTAACTACATGGGTGCTTCTGAGACGGCGAGTATCGGAAATACACTTACATTGATCAAGATTGGCATCCTCGGATTACTGGTCATCTTCGGCGCGATAGCGATGTCTGGCTCGGATGGCTGGCAAAGCCGCTTCAGTACGGGGTTCTTACCCAACGGATTTATCGGTGTTTTCATTGCTATGGGATTCACGTTTATCGCCTTTGAGGGTTATGAGATCATAGCTCAATCTGGCGAAGAAGTACTCGACCCGATCCGCAATATCCCCAAGGCAATATTTATCTCCATATCTGTGGCAGTTGTGATCTATATCCTGGTGGGCACCGTGGCGATCGGCGCAATTACACCTCCGGGTGATTTTGCCGCTTATGAATACCTGGGCGATAAAGGGGAAGTGGCGATTGTGGAAGTAGCCCAGCAGGTCTTCCCGTGGGGTATTGGCGGGCTGATCCTATTGCTGAGTGGACTCGCCTCCACAACATCGGCGCTTAACGCAACGACCTATGCTTCCTCTCGAGTCTCTTTCGCGATGGGGAGGGACCACAACCTACCTGCATTTTTCGCTCGGATACACCCCAAGCGTCATACACCATATTTGGCGGTTGTAGCGACCGGGGTGCTGATGACGCTCATGGCGTGGACACTTCCCATTGAGGATGTCGCCGCATCGGCCAGCATTATGTTCCTGTTGCTGTTTATGCTCGTGAACCTTGCGGTGCTTCTCTTGCGGTTGCAGCGCCCGGAACTTGAACGCGGTTTTCGTGTGCCGCTTTTCCCAATCCTTCCAGTTCTGGCAATACTCTCAAATGCCTTCCTGGCGATAAGTATCTTCCGCTTCAGCATTATTGCCTGGGTTTTTACCATAATCTGGATTGCCGTCGGACTTTTGGCGTACTCCCTATATTTCTCCCGCATCGAGGAGATGGAGAAACCCAAAGAAATTCTGCTGGAGGAAGTGTTGGTAAGCCGGGATTATTCCGTTCTCATCCCTGTCGCGAATCGAGCGCAGGCCCGCATCCTGGGAAAGATCGGCGCGCTTCTGGCATGTAACAAGGGTGGGGAAGTCCTCGCGCTGCATGTGGTGCAGGTTCCCCTCCAACTTAACCTGTCTGAAGGCAGGTTATTCCTCAAGGATGGCCGACAATACCTTGATGATGTCATCAAGCAGTCGAAGAAGTCTGATGTACCGGTACATACGATCATCCGGCTGGGGCGAAATGTTTCCCATGCGATCCGGCAGACGGCGATTGAGAACGCCTCAGATCTCATCGTGCTGGGTTGGCCGGGATTCACGAAATCATCAGGAAAGCTGTTCGGGTCCGTCGCCGATCCGATCGTTGACAATCCGCCAAGCGATGTCATTGTCGTACGTCATCGCAAATGGCGTCCTCTGAAACGTGTCCTTGTTCCCGTCACGGGTGGGCGCAATTCGCGCCGAGCGGTTCGCATTGCGGTTAACATGGCCAACGCTGAAAAACCGGAACCGGCGATGGTGACCATCATCCATGTCCTGCCCCCGGGCGTAGACGAAGTCAGTCGAATCCGCGCTGAACGAGCCGTCGCTGAGAGCAGGCATGGTGTTGAAGGTGTGCCGATCGATGAGAAGTACGTCGAAGGCGACGATCCGGTGGAAACAATCCTATCTGAAGCCCAGGGTTATGACTTAATCGTGATCGGCGCAACGGAAGAGCCGGTGTTTACGAACTTCCTGGTGGGCACGTTCCCCGAACGTGTGGCGCGTGGTGCTGAAGTAACGGTAATGATGGTCAAGCGCCGCAGTTCACCGATCCACTCTTTTGTCCGCAGGGCTTTGATCGAACCAACCCATTTGAAACCGCTTTAGCGAAAATTCCTCTTCATGTTAAATTGTGGGGACTTTCCGAGAAGGTACTAGCCCCTGGTCAATCCCGAGGCAGGATTTCGTATGGGCTCCTGGGTACTACGCATGAATATTGTGGGGGCCGAAAGCGGCACTTCCGCCCGTGGGCTATGTCCGCTCCGCTGGAAGAGAATAGAGGGCTGCCTGTTCTGGGGAGATCTACCCGGTGAGGCGTTAAGAGGGATTGAATTGAAGCCACTACATGGGCTTGTTAGACGGCCAGGTTCTCCGTTTTCAACATAAACTGAACCGTTTGGGCCAGTGTTTCCGAGGTGATGGGTTTTTGAAGCCAGGTCACTCGTTGGCGATCAAGCAGTTCTCGCGTGTGACCACCCAGAGGGTATCCGGTCATCAAGACCATCTTTATCTTCGGATAGCGCTCTGAAACCTCATCGTATAAATCCCTTCCACCCATATTCGGCATCACTAAGTCGCTGATGACCAGTTCGACGGTGTTTTCCCGTGCTTCTAACTCTGAAAGCGCTTCAGTTCCATCCTTTGCAAAGAAGACGGTATACCCTTGATCCTCGAGGATCTCACAGATCGCGTTGCGAGTTGCATCATCATCTTCTACGACGAGGATCGTCTCCCCTAGACCAGTCTGTGTTTGGATTTCTCCCTTGACGACCTCAGTCTCTACTTGTTCATCTATCGCCGGGAGATAGATCATAAACGTGGTGCCTTCCCCAGGTGTGCTTTCAGCATCGATAAAACCACTATGCTGCTTGACGATGCCGTAAACTTGAGAGAGACCAAGCCCGGTGCCTTTACCTTGTGGTTTCGTTGTAAAGAAGGGTTCGAAAATATGCAACATCACATCTGGATCGATCCCCGAGCCGGAGTCGGAGACGCGGATGTTGACCCAACTTCCTGTCTGCATCCCAGGGTAGGGAGGCTGCCCATCCTGAATATCCAATTGGTCGAGCGAAAAGCTGAGTTCGCCACCTTTCGGCATTGCATCCCGTGCGTTTAGAGCCAGATTCATTATTGCTTGCTGCATGCGTGTTGGGTCGGCGTTGATGAAGTACCCTGATTCGCCGTTGAAATCCATGTTGATTTTGACATTCTCGGGCAATGTGCGTGAGAGGAGTTTCTCAAGATCGGTAAAGAAGGGCACGAGATCGAACGGGTGTTTCTCCATGATCGAGCGCCGGCTGAAGTCGAGTACCTGTGTGGTGAGGGTGGAGCCTCGCTTCGCCTGGTTGAAGATTGTGTCAATCCGTTCCTTGCCTTTCGCAGAGATCGACTGATCATTCAGTAATAATTCGCTGTATAGCATGATCGTACCAAGAATATTGTTGAAATCATGGGCAATCCCCGCCGCGAGCTGTCCGACAGCGGCAAGGCGGTCCTGCAGCAGGGCTCGCTTCTGCGCTTGCTGGGCTTCCGTGACATCGCGAACGACGACCAGCATAACATCTTGATCGCCCCATTTCTGCAGCTTAACGGAGATCTCAACCGGAAAAGTTTCGCCCGTAGACCGAATATTCGTTGTGCTGAGCATTTGGTCAGAAAGTCCGCCAGTGACCATCTCCCGTGGGAGCACGACGGGATACCCGTCGGGGACTAGATCTTCCACAGTCATCATGAGCAGTTCTTCGCGTGACCATTGGTACATCTCGCAGGCGCGAGAATTGATATCCAGGATTCTTCCATCCATGCTCTCAACAAATATCGCGTCTTGAACGCTTTCAAAGACGTTCCGATAATTAGACTCAGATTGGCGCATCGCCTCCTCGGTGCGTTTGCGGTTTATCGCTCTCGTAACCTGATTAGCAACAGAGATGATACGTTCCTGATCGTAGCCTGTAAAAGGTTTCGTCCGCCCCATTATCAACAACCCGATCGCCCTGCCTTCTGAGATCAGTGGGATGAGGATGATTGAATGTGCCTTAATCAAGTTCAGGATCGATGGAAGGAGTTTTTTTCTCAGTGAGGCAAGATTCGTGATTGGTAAATCGATGAGGTCGGCGAACTCATTAATGATTTTCTTAATCCCCTTGGCATCATTCACCAGTAAGGGGTTTTGTGAATTGAGAATCTTCCCGATTTCACTGCCGGACGTAATTTCCAAGCGATGGTTGGTTATTTTAGCTTTAATCTTCTCCTCGATGCGATTGATCAATGAGACAGGGAGGCTGAGATTTTGGGCTTCGAGGTATTTCTCATCGTCACTGAGAAGGTAAATCGTCATACCCAGGCTGTCGAAGATGCCCATCGACTCATTCGACAAGAATTCGACCATGTCATGCAGGGTGTCGCCGCGGCTAATTCGCTCATTGAGTGCGCTAAGTAGTTGAAGATCTTCAGCTTGTTGTTCTATCCTTTCTTCAGTTTCCCTTCGGTTGGTAATATCTTGCTTGATGGCGATGAAGTGAGTGATCTCACCGGACTTATCTCGTACGGGGGTAATCGTTTGCTCCTCGATGTACTGTGCTCCGTCCTTGCGGACGTTTACCATCTCTCCATGCCATGTTCGACCAGCCAGGATTGTCTCCCACATCTCCTTGAAGAACGCATCATCCTGGGTCTCCGAATTCAAGATGCGCATGTCTTTCCCCGCGACTTCCTCGGCGGGAAATCCTGTGAGTACTTCGAATGCACGGTTTAGCCAGAGGATTTTGCCCTGACGATCGGTAATCACTATCGCATTCGCGGCGGACTCCAGGGCAGTGGTTTGCAGCAGGATTTGGCCCTCGGCACGCTTGCGTTCTCTCAATTCCCGCTGGGCAGCCTCATAAAGACGCGCGTTTTCAATAGCCGCCGCGATCTGATCGACCAGCGTTTCCATCACGATGCGATCGTGATCTTCAAACGCGTTAATATTCTCGCTTTGAATATCCAATACGCCCAGCAAGGCTTCGCCAGCGGTGATCGGTATGCATAGTTCTGATTGGGTCCGAATTAAATCCGGGAAGAGATTAACATAATGAGGTTCGGTCTCAACATTGTTGGAGAGAACTGTCTCGCATGATTCCGCAGCCCAGCCCACCATGCCTTGTCCAATCTGTAAACGATGTTTATCCGGGAATAGAGGGGCGTATTGCCCATCACGAGCTTTTAATACCAGGAATCCTGTTGCGGGATCGTGCAGGAAGAGACCAACATGATCGTAGTTAAATCGCTCCTGAACGAGTTTGACGCTTCGTTCTAAAACGTTGTCAAGATTCAGGACAGAGGCGATCTCCCCCCCAATTTCATTTAACAGTTCCATCTCTACCGCACGTTGTCTCTGTACTTCCTCGGCACGTATCCGTTCGCTCACGTCGGTCGCAACGCCGAGAATGGCGGTTTCCCCGTCATAGGAGATCAATCGTGTGGCATGGATGGCGTCAAGCCGCCGGCCGTCTTTTGTGATGAGCTGTGTTTCGTACTGTGGAACTTCTTCGCCGGCTAGGTGAACCCGAAAGTGCTCAAGGATGGTGTTTTGGTATTCTGGCGCGATCAATTGTAGAAAATTGAATTCTTCGTGATAGAGGTCGTCTCGTGAATACCCCATAATCTCGACGCATGCTTCATTAGCATAGACGATCCGCCCGTCCTTGTTAATGAAGATCATACTCGGCGATTTTTCGGCCAGGTCGCGGAATTTTGCCTCTGACTCGCGGAGAGCTTCCTCTCCAAGTTTGCGTTCAGAGATGTCTCTCACCACAACCATAATGACATATATCTCGTTCAGGGTTTGATGCCGGGCTGTGATTTCGACAGGAAAGCGCTCTCCGCTTGAATGAAGACCAAGTGCCTCGTAAGGCGAATCAGTCAGCTCCCTGGCCCGAAGCTCCTCCATCACAACATCTGAAAATTCAGGTGCGACAAGGCCTGATAAATTTTTTCCTTGCAGCGCCTGCTTATCCCAGCCGAACATCTCATTTGAACGCGTATTACAGTCGAGGATCATCCCGTCTGAGGCAAGGACAAGTATCCCGTCCTGTACCCCCTCAAAGATGAGTCGATATTGCATCTCGGAGGTTTGCTTAAGATCATCATAGAGCTCCCGCATTTCTTTTGAGGAGCTCGTGTTCGAACGCTCCAGAAGAGTTTGTTCATTTTCGGCGTCCGAGTAAGTCCGCTCGATTTCCCGAAGAAACTTCTGCCATTTCTCAATATCTGGGACGAGGTCGTTTTCTAGCCGAAGTTTCTTGAGCTGTTGTTCTAATAAGTTTGGTTCCATGAACTTAAGCCTCGATAAATTGTTGTCAATGATTCATCGGCAGTACGAAACACGATGGGTTGCTTTTCTTCCACAAGTTATGCCCTCATTCATAATCCAAAAAAATTGGAGTCTTGGATGAGGGATTTGTGTGTTGGCCGAAGCCCCGGCTGCGTTCTAGATATTCATCAAGCATGTTGATACGGTATCTGCGGTGTCCTCCCGGTGTTCGGAAGGGGACCAGGTTACCCTCCCTCTCGATGCGGCGAAGCGTGGATAAACTGATGCCCAGGTACTCTGCTGCTTGTCTTGCGTTTAGAAGTTGATTCCTACCGTGCTCCATTACTGCTCCACTCTAGTGAAGTTGTGGTTGCAGGGGTGACACCTGTGCCATACCCAATTCGAGCCCATCGTGTTGGCGCGATTTTACGGGGTCTGACGGCCCCTGCGCTTCTTTTGACCGGATTTATATTGTTTGATGTACTTGTTAGGGTAACGGGAATCTCACAGTTGCGGTTGATTTGAAAAGTATTTGTAAGGTTCATTGATGTCAATATAAAGAAATTGGCTGGAATTGGTCGCGCGCCGATGTGGGGTGGTTAACAGGCATCGACCCCGTTTATGATTTCTTTCGAAATGCGCTGAATAGTGTAGATTATACGTATGGATGAGGGGAACCAGTCCTACAGAAGGATTAGAGCGACCATAAGGCGTTGGAAAAAAAGCGACCCAGAGTCAACAATTATTGCTTGTCCTCTGCGTCTTGTATAGTCTTTTGACTGAGAGGCGACGGTGGGAATCGAACCCACGATAAGGGTTTTGCAGACCCCTGCCTTACCACTTGGCGACGTCGCCATGGTTTAATGCTGAGATTATGAGAGCGGGCGATGGGATTCGAACCCACGACCTTCTGCTTGGCAAGCAGACGTTCTACCACTGAACTACACCCGCAGGATGCGGACGAAGGATACCGTGAAGGATAACGAATGTCAAGATTCGTTCGTTTCCTTTGCTAAAGCTAAGTACATCGATCTGAAAAATTGCCCGCGAGTGCGATCGCGTAGTAGACTGTCCGGGAGATGATGGACTCAGGATTCGAGGTTCACCTTTTCATTAAATTCCATAGTTCTGCCGACTGAAATACAAGAGATTGCGCAAGAGAATAGAATATACTCGCTCAGCGGGAGCAAATAGTAATGGCGAATGGGAAACAGGATCTTCCAATTAATCAAATCCTGGAGGGCGATTGTATTGAGATTCTCCAGGGGCTGCCCGAAAGCAGCGTCGACCTGATCTTCGCGGACCCGCCGTACAATCTCCAGCTCTCCGGTGAGCTCTGGCGACCGAATTCGACTCGGGTAGATGGTGTTGATGATGACTGGGACAAGTTTCCAAGCTTCGCGGCCTACGATCAATTCACGCGGGCCTGGCTCTCTGCCTGCAGACGTGCGTTAAATCCAGATGGTTCGATCTGGGTAATTGGTTCCTACCACAATGTCTTCCGGCTGGGGGCCATACTTCAGGACCTCGGTTTCTGGATATTGAATGATGTCATCTGGATCAAGACGAACCCGATGCCGAACTTCCGCGGTGTGCGCCTCACGAATGCGCATGAGACGTTGATTTGGGCTGCCCGATCGAAAGATTCAAAATACACTTTTAATCACCACGCTATGAAAGCGTTGAACGATGGTAAACAGATGCGCAGCGATTGGACGCTTCCAATCTGTACCGGAGAGGAGCGAATTAAGATAGAAGGACGCAAGGCACATCCAACGCAAAAACCCGAAGGGCTCTTGTACCGGATCATTCTGTCTTCATCGAATCCCGGCGATCTCGTCCTCGACCCGTTCTTTGGAACCGGAACAACAGGTGCGGTGGCGAAACGTCTACATCGGAACTGGATTGGCATTGAACGCGATGAGGGGTACATCGAACTCGCGTCCAAGCGGATTGAAGCCATCGGTGTTGAGGCATACGAGGATGTCGTCTTCGATGTGAGTGACCGGAAGCGGAAAGCGCCGAGAGTTGCCTTCTCACGCTTGTTGGAGGCCGGTTTGATTCGGGCTGGACAACAGCTATTCTTCCGCAAGGATCGTGAGGTTGCGGCGAAGGTGAAGCCGGATGGGAAGCTTCTGATCGACGGGTTTGAAGGTTCGATCCATCAAGCCTCGCGGCAGCTCTCTGATGGCGGCCCGTGTAATGGCTGGGACCATTGGTACTATGAAGCGGAGGATGGCCAGCTTCAACCGGTCGATGTCCTGAGGGAGCAATTGCGTGCTGGACTCGGGAGGCAGGACTGATCTATCAAATAAAAGCAAGTCAGGACGGCTTGCAATAACTTACGAATTGTCATGCTGGTTGGTAGAACATCAATAATCGGGATTGAGGGTGTGAAGGTATATGTGGAGGCCACATCTTTTTAGTGGCTTCCACATTTTTTCCCAACCTCCAAAGTTGCGCTCTGAATCCACGATACATAATTCACAAAGATGATTCAATTAAACAAACAATCACCCCAACCAGAGGGGGGCATGCTGATGGTTTCAATTTTGTGTCAGATCGTGTCTGAAGAACAGGGTCATTATCTTCATGTGAAATTGATCTTCGATAACGCAACAAAGCACGCCTAGTTTTTACACCAATAAATGTAGAACGGGCTTTCTTGCTTTTACTTCTACGGATATTTACAACGCCTGTTGGTATATCAACATCAATCCAATTCAATGAAACTGCCTCAGACCTTCTCATGCCAGAATCAACCAAAAAGAGTATCACTGATTTGTCTCTAGGCTTCTTGCAGACCTTGAGAATCCGGCTCAATTCCTCAGGTGAAAGAACCCTCATTTTCTTCTGTTCAACACGAGGCATTTTTACGTTAATGGGTAGTTGGGATATACCCTTCTTCCTTTAAGAAGCGTAGAAAGGCTCTGGTTCCCCTTGCGTGGGCATGTACCGTTGAATTGGAGACTCCACGACTATTTACCTCTGAAAGATAAGCCCTGACAGTGCTGGATTTTATTCGTGCAGGGTCAAATATATTTTGGGAGATTAGAAAATCTACAAACTCTCCCGCAGTATAGTTATAGAATTCAATGGTAGAAGGGGAGAGCAGAGCCGCTTGCCTGCTCAGGATAAAGTCATCGTAGGATTCACAAATCAAGTGGTTTAACTTGGGAATTAAACGTAATGAGCACACAGCAATACTCCTCTTTTGAGTGCTGTATGCCCACTTATTGCGTTGAGGTGCCGAGGACCAGAATCGAACTGGTGACACCTTGATTTTCAGTCAAGTGCTCTACCAACTGAGCTACCTCGGCGAGGTTCGGGATTGTACTTCCGCCAATAGACCATGTCAAGCGAACATGTTCATTTGTCATTAGAAATTGAAAACTGGGCTTCGATAATACCGCTTTTTCAAGGCGCTGATTTGAAGTTGTCATTCTGAGCCAAAGCGTAACGGAGGCGAAGAATCTAGTTGTTCCTGGCCAGGAGTTATGACGTGTGAAGAACAAGATTCTTCGTCGCTCAGCTCCTCAGAATGATGTTATCCATATTGATCAAGATGGGAAAACCGATCTGGGGTCCTCATTCAATATTCAAGGTTCCAGGTCTTTCAATGAGCAGCTAGAGATTGATCACTTCCAAGCCGCGTATCTCGAGCCACTGCTCTTCGGCAAGAGGAAGGGTGCCAAACCGAAACCCGCCTGTGGGGGAGACGATCGCATATTGATTGTCGATCCATGCAACAAAGCCCAATGGGGCGGGGGGAGAAACGGTGGCTTGCAGTACCGTCTGTCCGTCTACCGAGAAGCGCGCCCCACCCTCAAGCCATTCAAGTTCATAGTGATGCCATTCATCCAGGGGACTCGAAAGGAGGCTCTCTTCCGCATCGGCAAATTTTAAGGCATTACGAATGACCGGGCGTGTCAACCCCGGAATGTGCGCCAGGGTTATCGCTCCCAGCGCGAGCGGGGCTAAGGCGAGTGATGGTATTCGGGGGGTTCGCAATACGGCAGCTTTCCATCCTGAACCAGGAATGCCCGGAGCCAGTGCGAGGTCGTGGGGAGGTGAGCCGTAGAAGAACCAGATGGCTTGCGGCGAAGATGGTAGCCGTCGCGCCGCGCCTCTTTGGCCGAGCGATAGATTGAAGGGATCGTTCCAGAATCCGAAACCAAGCGTTCCTTGAGGGTAGGGCGTAGATGCTCGAGCCTCAAGGCGCATTTGAGCCGGCGGGTTCCAGGGGAAACTACGACGAGAAAGATATCGGTAATCATCAATCTGCGCATCCGCGTACCCTTTGCCCATGGTTTGCTGCAGCGAAAGACGAAAATGATCCGCGTCCATACTGCGGACTCGACCGCCACCAATCTCAAGTGGACTCCAGCGCGGTGGATCTTTCATCATCGGTGATTATAGGTTTTGGTTTGCCCTCAGGCAATCGTGTATAATCCCTCAACAGTATGTTGGAGAGGTGGAATGGAGATTACTTGGTATGGAATGTCGTGTTTCCGGATCACAGAACGCGGCAAAATCAGCATCGTAACAGACCCGTATGACCCAGCAATTGGGCTCCCGAAGCGTAACCTCAAGGCAGATGTAGTTACGATTAGCCATGACGCGCCTGAACACAATTTCGTTAAGGCCGTAAAGGTGGGGCGAAGGGTAATTGAGGGTCCCGGCGAATTCGAGATCGGCGGGGTGTTCATCACGGGAGTTCGCAGGGTGCCGAAGAATGAGAAGAACAACGGTGCAAACCAGAATACACTCTATGTCTTCAACTTCGATGGCCTCACCGTTGCCCATCTCGGAAATATGGCGACTGTGCCGTCTCAGGCTCAAATCGAGGAACTGGGTGCAGTAAATATTGCGCTAGTTCCAGTTGGGGGAGGTGGAGCGCTCAATCCATCTAAGGCAGCCGAGGTGATCAGCCTGATCGAACCCTCCATGGTGATTCCAATGCATTACGAAACCGAGGAGAGTGATTCCGGGCTCAGCACGGTTGCGGGATTCCTAAAAGAGATGGGGATCAGTGATCAAGCCCAGCTCCCTTCTTTGAATATCACGAAGGGTTCTTTAACGGAAGAGACTCAGGTGGTCGTGCTAGCACCACCGAGTTAGCGGTTTCCGTTGCCTTTATTGTTCCGGTGGTTTCCTTCGAAAGACTGAGGGATGGTCGATGGCTTTGAAGTTATTAATGACGTGGGATATGATCCCGGGACGTGAGCAGGAGTATTTTGAGTTCCTTGTTCGCGAGTTTGTCCCTGGCCTGCAGCGGCTGGGAGTCCAGCCAACGGAAGCTTGGTATACAACTTATGGCGAGGGTCCTCAGATGCTGGCTGGATTCATCGCCGAGAACCATGAAGTAATGCAGCAGGCACTGGCAACGGGGACATGGGACGAGCTGCGAGGCAGGCTGTTTGAATATGTGACCAACTTTAACTCGAAGGTCGTCAAAGCGACGGGGGGTTTCCAGCTATAGCTCATATATCAGGATGATAATTAAAATGAAAGAGCCATGGTCATATCCATGGCTCTTTTGGCATGTAAGAGTCCTCAATCATCACTTTTGGTATTCTTCTTCTCACTCTTCTTTTCAGCCTTGGCACTTTCTGTGGATTTGGTCCCGGTTTCGGAGTCGTCTTTACGTGAGGCCCGCCCGGAGGCTGACCGATGATCCGTCGCGTAAAAACCGGATCCTTTAAAAACGATGCCGACAGGTAGAAAAACCTTGCGAAGTGAGTGTTTTCTACATTCGGGGCACTTCTTGAGGACCGGATCATCAAAATGCTGCTGCCGGTCAAACTGAACACCACAGTTCTCGCATCGATAGGTATAGATAGGCATTGTTCTGTTTCCTTAACTAATTCGCATTATAGTCCTGCATCCAAACGCTTTCAAGAGGAAGATAGTAAGAACCCCGTTAGTATTTTATTAACGAAAGCGCTCGCTGTATTTGGTATCCAAAGAGCAGGTTGACGGCGTGGAAGGCGGAGAGTATGATCAGGCTGATAGTTGGGTCAACCGGGCAATCGCGGGCGGTTACGCCGTCCGAGGAAAGTCCGCGCTCCAAAGAGTATGGTGCCGGGTAACACCCGGCCGGGGAAACCCGGGGATAGGGCCACAGAAAACGACCGCCTCAGGGCGCAAGCCTTTTTGAGGCAAGGGTGAAAAGGTGGTGTAAGAGACCACCGGCGCCGGCAGCAATGTCGGCGGCCAGGCAACCCCCACCTGGAGCAAGGCCAAGCAGAGGCAAAGCTCACTTATGTGGGCGAGGGGCTGCTCGTTCCTCTTGAGCCTCGGGTAGGCTGCTTGAACCCCGCGGTAACGTTGGGTCCAGATGGATGATTGCCCCGATGAGGGCCTCGACGATTAGTCGAGGCAGTATCGGACAGAACGCGGCTTATAGGTTGAACCAACCGTCATGAAGCACTTCCGAAGCGAGAGCTTCGGAAGTGCTTTTTATTTCCCAACGTTCGACCCCGAGAATGAGTTCACTACTTCGAAGTCTACTATTTCAGAGAGGGCATTCAAAGGAGGGGTGTGAATGAATAATGTGTTGTCGGTGTATGGTGGACCGTACTCCGCCCTTGACCATCAGGCCAGCAGGTCAGGAGCAGCGACGAGCATCATTTCGCATAGATATAGGACAAAAGTACTTATGTAAATTTGATCCCATTTCGCTTGCATCGGTGGGGCGAATTGGTATATACTGTGGGCGTTGGTGGGGGAATGTGGGAGAAAGTGGGGCGCCGGTGAATGCCGGCGTTCTGGTATTTTAGGATAGGTTAGAACACATGTTCTTAGGGCAGTACACCCATAACATCGATGCTAAGGGCCGCTTGACGGTACCGGTTCGCTACCGGGCGGCTCTTGCCTCGGGAGCGTTTGTCACGCAAGGTTTCGATCGCAACCTGCTTGTTTATACCATGGAAAAATTCCAACGGTTAGCAGAGAGCACGACGATACTGACTACGACAGATCCTGAGGCGCGTGCGGTGCGCAGGGTGATTTTCGGCGGCGCGACGGAAGTTCAACTCGACACCTCGGGCCGTATTTTGATTCCACCATTCCTGCGGGAATACGCAAAACTTGATGGCGAGACAACGATCGTCGGCACGGGCGAGTATTTTGAGCTTTGGAATTCAGGAGCGTGGTTTGAGGAACTCAACGACGTAATGGATCCAGACATCAATGCCCGTCGCTTCACTCAATTCGATCTCTCCGCGGGGTAGGCGATGAGCGCGTCCTCAGGCACAGTTTCCGCCAGTGGACATACCCCGGTACTTTACCAGAATGTGCTCACCGCGCTGAATTTGAACGCGGAAGGGCGCTACATAGATGGCACGGTAGGCGCAGGCGGACATGCGGCAGGCATCCTCGAAAGCTCTTCTCCGGATGGCCGACTCCTCGGACTAGACCGTGACCCGAATGCGTTGAGACTTGCAGGAAGCCGGTTGGAGTCCTTTGGTGATCGGGTGAGCTTGCGTCATGCATCTTACACAGCGATGCGTGAAGAGGTATCTGCTCTGGGGTGGGATGGGGTGGATGCAATCTTGCTCGATCTGGGACTTTCATCCATGCAGCTCGAGGATCCTAAGCGTGGATTCTCGTTCCGCTTCGATAGCCCCCTGGACATGCGCTTCGATCCAAACGCGGATTTTATGGCGGATGAACTCGTAAACTACATGCCGCAGGATGAGTTGACAGATGTGATTAAGCGCTATGGAGAGGAGCCTCGTGCCAGGGCAATTGCAGAGGCTATTGTGAAAGCCCGTCCATTGGAAACAACCTTTCAATTGGCTGAAGTTATCGCCAGTAAAGCCGTGAAGAGAGGAAAGGGAATCCACCCAGCGACGCTCACCTTTCAAGCGCTGCGAATTGCCGTCAACGACGAACTTGATGCATTGAGAGTAGGGCTCGACACCGCAGTAGGGTTGCTTTCTCCAGGTGGAAGGTTGGCTGTGATCTCATTCCACTCACTGGAAGATCGTATCGTCAAGCGGTTTTTCCGCCGGGAGAGTAGAGACTGCATTTGCCCTCCGGAGCAATTAATCTGTCGCTGTGAACATACTGCGACTCTACAAGTTCTGACAAAGAGGCCTATCAGGCCGAACAACGATGAAATTTTGCGGAATCCTCGAGCTCGAAGTGCTCGTTTACGGGTCGCGGAGCGTCTATCAACGGCATGATCCTTGCAGGCTAAGATTCGAAGCGTGCACACGAAGGTAATACTGTGAAAAAACGCCAAAAACAAGCGTTCAAAATCACACCCTGGCGCTCCCATCTTCGGGTCACCAGTCGAACGGTACTGACCGCAATAGTGCTCCTTATATTCGGTGGTCTCTACCTTGCGGTAAATGCACGCGTCGCTGGATCTGGTCGCAGCGTTCTGATCATGCAAATGGAGCGAGCGGAACTACAGCGGCAGATCTCAGAGCTGACAGCCACGCTTGCAGAATTGACCACGCCGGAGCGAATGCTGGAGCGGGCCCTAGAGTTGGGTTTCCGTCCGGCCGAACTTGGGGACATCGAGTATGTCGTCGTCGCTGAGTATGTCCCGGAAGATCCCTTTGTTGCTCCAAAACCGCCAAATTCCACAACTGAGCGTGAGGGCGGGTTATCGCCCGCATACACAGAAACACTCGGTGATTGGATATCTAGGTTGGTGTCACAGGGGAGTGAGAGAAGGCAATGATCCCAACCAGTCTTCCCTATCGCAGGGTAAGCGTGTTGCTTGCGATCATGGCGATGAGCGCTTTGGCGATGTTCATCCAGCTCATCCGCGTCCAGTTTGGACCGTATGCCCCTGTTTTCTCTACATGGATTGAGGCAGCCGAGGACACTGAAGCCGAGATTGAGCCCGTACGGGGTTTGATCTACGATCGCGATGGCGACCTGCTCGCCACGAATGTACCGATGTATTACCTGGAGGTCGAGGTTTTCCAGCTCACCCAGGCTAGCCGGAAACAGATCGCGGCGGTGCTGGCTCGAACCCTGGTGCTTCCCTATGAGGATCTTTACCACCAGCTGACTGCGGATTGGGGTTCTCTCGGCCAATATCGAATTCGTTTAACGCGCGAGGTGAACGGCGGGGAGCGGTGGCCAATCACGATAGATCAGGTCGCTGCGGATGTGTTGAAGGGCTTCCTGCTTGATCCGGAAGCCCCAGATCTGAGCGGGTTGAAGCCAGTACCTGCGCCAAAGCGCGAGTATCCCGCCAGTGCGCTCGCGGGTCACGTCCTTGGGTTCGTAAATCAGGAAGGTAAAGGTTACTTCGGTATTGAGGGATTCTACGATAACTGGCTGGGAGGCAAGGCAATTACAGTCGAGCGCGGCTTTATCCCTCCAGAAGCGCGAATTCAACCTGACACACCGGCGGGGGTTAATCTCGTATTGACACTTGACCTCGATATCCAGCAAATGATCGATGACATCCTAAGAAAGGCTATGGAAGATTCGGGTTCTGAAGCGGGACAGATTATTGTCATGGACCCGCGTAATGGCGAGATCCTGGGGATGGCAATCTTGCCCTCACTGGATCCAAATAACTATGAGCCGTGGCTCGCAGAGCTGGGTGTCGAAGCGGAAGATTTGGAGACTGAGGAAGATGAACTCGTCATTAACCCGGCCGTTGGAGGGCAGTTTGAGCCGGGATCAACGTTCAAGATTCTGACGATGGCAGCAGCGATTGATGCTGGTGTGATTGAGCCCGATGATCTATTTATCGATAGAGGCGTGATTGAAGTTGGCGGCGTCAAGATCCGCAACTGGAACGGGGGCGCCTGGGGACCGCAGACGATGGTGGGTTGCCTCCAACACTCCCTGAACGTATGCCTCGCCTATGTGGCCTCTGAGAAACTCGGCGCAGCCCCTTTCTATGAATATTTGACGGCTTTTGGGATGGGGAGGGTGACCGGAATTGATCTCTCCGGCGAGGTATCCGGGCAGATGCGCACACCGCGCCATCCTGAGTGGACACAGGCGGATCTGGGTACGAATTCATTCGGGCAAGGGATTTCCGTGACGCCGGTGCAGTTGATCGCAGCGATTGGAGCCGTCGCCAACGAGGGCGTCATGGTCCAGCCCCATATTGTTAGAGCCGTTGTGGGTCCGGAGGGTGCATATTGGCCGAAACCGACAACGCTTGGAAGACCGATTTCGGCAGAAAGTGCCCGGACCATAACGGAGATGCTGGCCGAATCTGTCGAAGGCGAAGCCAGATACGCACAAGTGAACGGCTATGAGATTGCGGGGAAGACGGGGACAGCTCAGATCCCCACTGAGAGTGGTTATGACGAGCGATGGACAATCGCATCATTCATTGGTTGGGGTCCAGTATCCGATCCGAGATTCGTCGTCCTGGTGCGGTTGGATAAGCCCGAATCCTCACCCTGGGGTTCTGTTGTCGCCGCCCCTGTTTTTAGTGAAGTTGCCGAGCGTCTCGTTGCCATGTTGGAGATTCCACCCGATAGCGTAAGGGAACAAATAACGGCGGGAAATTAGGACGGAAAAGATTTTCAATGCTGACAATAAGTCATCTCGTTGAAGCGATTACTGAAGAGAAAATCACCGGGTTGGGTGAAGCGATTACCGACGCGGTTGTCGATTCTCGCCAAGTGACCCCTGGTGCGCTCTTCGTTGCAATGGATGGGGAATCGCAAGACGGTCATGATTATGTGGCAGATGCCGTTGAACGCGGGGCGATGGCTGCACTGGTGGAGCGCGACATTCCGCTGGAAGCCAGCAGCCTCGATCTGCGGGAGCCGCTCGCGAAACAGCTTAAGCAGGACCTGGAACCACCCTTCATCCTGAGGGTGGCCAATACACTCGAAGCCTTACAGAAGGCTGCAATGAGCTGGCGTGCACAATCCGATGTGCGCGTGATTGGGATCACGGGAAGTGTGGGGAAATCAACAACGAAGGAACTCGTTGCGGATGTGCTGAGCCGCCGTTATAAGACGGTCCGCAGTCCTGGAAACCTCAACAATGAGATTGGATTGCCCTTGAGTCTATTGCGCCTTTCGGAAGCGCATGAACGCGCGGTCTTGGAGATGGGCTTCTACGTCCCGGGCGAGATCGCACTCCTGTGCGACATCGCAAATCCGCAGATTGGCGTGGTGACCAACATCAGCCAGGTGCATCTTGAACGGGCGGGGAGTATGGATGCAATCGTGCGTGGGAAAGGTGAACTGGTCGAAGCATTGCCGCCAGCTCCGGATGGTGTCGCCATACTGAATTTGGACGATCCCCTCGTACGAGAATTAGCGGATCACACGCTGGCACAGGTCTTCTACTATGGTCTCTCCTCTGAGGCTGACCTCTGGGCGAGTGACGTAGAAGGTTTGGGATTGGAGGGATTGCGCTGCGTAATTCATCATGGCGAGGATGCCATCCATTGCCGTGTGCCGCTGCTCGGACGCCACTCAGTTCATACCATTTTGCGGGCCGCCTCGGTCGGGATTGTTGAAGGATTGAGTTGGAGTGAAATTATCGGTGGCTTGCAGGACACGCACAGCCAACTGCGCTTGGTAGCAGTGCAAACCACCAGCGGGGCCTTGATATTGGACGACACTTACAACGCTGCTCCAACCTCTGTAATCGCTGCGCTTAATCTGCTTGACGATCTAGAGGGTAGGAAGATAGCTGTCTTGGGAGACATGCTCGAATTGGGCGAGTTTGAGGAACGCGGCCATCGCCTGGTCGGAGCTCGTGCAGCCCAGGTGGTGGATTTGTTGATCACCGTGGGTGAGCGGGCACAGTGGATTGCTAAAGAGGCGCGCGCAGCTCGGCTTAGCGAAAGCCAGGTGGTCGCGCTTGAAGATGGAGATGATGTCATTGAGTACCTGGATGAAAAAGTTGGAGAAGGAGATGTTGTGCTTGTGAAAGGCTCTCATGGGATGCGTTTGGATCGAATCGTAACTGCGCTGGAGGAAATCGAATGACACACACAGCCAGCGCTTTAGCGTTAGGAGGGATTACGTTCCTGTTGGCGGTGATTTGGGGGGGGCCGCTGATTCGTATTATGCGTGCGCTAAAGATTGGAGAGCAGATCTCGATTGAGGGTCCCAAACGGCATACCAAGAAGCTTGGCACCCCGACTATGGGTGGGTGGTTGTTCATCATTCCGGTGCTCTTGATCACCGGTGTTCTAAACTTGGTGTCCATCGTGAGTGAGCTAAATGTCTTCGGCAACTCGATACTCTTGCCGATGATAACGCTCCTGCTCTTCGCGTTGGTGGGTGCCTGGGATGATTGGCTTGGGATCAGGAGGCCCCGAGGTGTCGGAGGGATGCGGGCGCGCTGGAAATTTCTACTGCAATGCGTTATCGCACTCGGGGCCTCTTTGGTCTTGAAATATGGTTTGAAACCGCCGGAAATGATTCTGCCAAATTACCCGGAAGTTATCGAATTGGGAATCTGGTACG
>Ga0255055_10000052_pt1 | contig 83665 bp, 63 predicted proteins | sample JV7_2_27_MG_FD_188633 | JGI IMG/M metagenome (GOLD analysis project Ga0255055, IMG submission 188633) | Seawater microbial communities from Jervis Inlet, British Columbia, Canada - JV7_2_27 | ecosystem: Environmental > Aquatic > Marine > Inlet | place: Canada: British Columbia | collected... | reverse complement strand
GTTTTTGACCCATCACCTCAGCTGGCGAAGCCTTTTTTTGATCAACATCCCATTCGGCGTGCTCATTATCCTGCTTATCGTTTTTAAATTAAAAGGCGAATGGAAAGGCGCAGCCGGCCAAAAATTCGATTTAACCGGCGCCATCATATACGGCACCGCCATTTTTGCGTTTATGTACGGCATTTCAATTTTGCCGGGGGCCATGAGTATCATTTTAATTCTAACCGGTGTTGTGGGGCTCGTAGCCTTTGTTAAATGGGAACTGGTGGTAGCAAACCCGGTATTTGAGGTCAATCTTTTTGTCACCAACCGTACTTATGCTTTTTCCTGTTTGGCGGCTTTGATTAATTACAGTGCAACTTTCGCCGTTGGGTTTTTACTCAGTTTATACTTGCAATACATCAAGGGGCTGTCGCCCCAGGGTGCCGGGGTGGTGCTGGTTTCAACTCCGATTATGATGGCCATTTTCTCTCCGTTTGCGGGCCGGCTTTCCGACAGGGTTGAACCGCGTGTGATTTCCTCGCTGGGCATGGGTCTGACGGCATTCGGGCTGGTGCTTTTAATCATCCTGAATAATCATACCGCTTTGATGTATATCATCGCCAGCCTGATGATCCTGGGTTTTGGTTTTGCCCTTTTTTCATCTCCCAACATGAATGCGATCATGAGCTCGGTAGACAAGCGCTTTTACGGGATTGCTTCGGCATCGGTGGGAACCATGCGGCTTTTAGGGCAGGTGCTGAGCATGGGAATTGTAACGCTGATATTTTCCCTGTTTATCGGCCGGGCCCAGATCACACCACTCTACTATCCGATGCTGATAAAAAGTGTGCGGGTGGCATTTATTATTTTTTCAGGACTTTGTGTTGGCGGGATTTTCTTTTCGCTGTATCGCGGCCAGCTGCGGCCGGACAATTAATAGAACCCATCTCAAAAATGCATCTCACGCTCAACAGCTGCGTTACCAACCTCCTCAAAATGCTCACATACTATCGTGTATGCTGCGCTTTTTCGTCGGCCGGTGCCTTGCTGTTGAACGCGACCTACTATTTTTGAGATAGGTTCTACAATCCAAATTCTAAATTCTAAAATCCAAAATCGTATTTATTCTACGTTTCCTTTCAAACCGATCTCTTCGGCCACATCACGCATGCCCATGATGGTGTCGCTGATCAGCTCGGAAAGCTCCACGCCCAGCATTTCGGCACCCTTTTCTATGATGGAGCGATCGACCCCGGCGGCAAACTGTTTTTGTTTCCATTTCTTTTTAACGGACTTGGCTTTCATATCCATCACGCTTTTGGAAGGCCGCACCAGTGCTGAAGTAACCACCAGCCCGGTGAGCTCATCGATGGCGTACAGGATCTTTTCCATATCCGATTCGGGCTTGACATCGGTGCAAATTCCCCAGCCGTGGCTGACCACCGCGCGGATATACTCTTCGGGCCAGTCATTTTCTTTGAGAATTTCCTCGGTTTTTTGGCAATGCTGATCCGGAAACTGCTCATAGTCCAGGTCATGAATCAGGCCGATCACGCCCCATTTTTCCTCGTCCTCACCCCGCTTGCGGGCCATGTAGCGCATGACGCCTTCCACCGCCATGGCATGTTTTATCAGGCTTTCGTTTTTGTTGTATTGCCTCAGAAGCGCGAGCGTTTCTTCCCGGGTCGGAACATTTGTGCCCATGTGAATCCCTCCTCATCAATAAATTCAATTTTAAATGTATAGATCAAATCCGCTAGACCCAACATTCCAAAGATCCATTATTCCACTATTCCAGGTGAGTCAAGAGCTATCGTACATGGATAGATATTATCCTTTAAGCACGTCAATAAGCCCGTTACAAAAAAAGCCCCATCAGGATTTTATTTCCTCTTGATCCTTTTAACTTGACCGGTTATTTTGATTTCACCGCTTTCCACAATACTATCCACTTAATACGGAATTGCGGCATAAGCGAGTGTACGGTTGTAGAAAAACCTTTAAACAGCAGAACGTTTTTTTGACAACCACTAAACCCTGGATTATACCGGGAATACATCTAGAAGTGGTTTTAAAACCCCATCTCCCCGCTTTATGAAGCGGGATTTCGCATCTAATTGAAAGATTATTTAAGGGGCTCAAAAGGCCCAATGGCTGCGTTGCCCCGCAAGCGGGATTCGCATCTGATTTTATAAATTAGGGTGCAGCACAGACTCCGATAAATGCTCACATACTCATGTATGCTGCGCTTTCTCGATCGGCCTGCGCCTTGATGCATACATTAATCTGTTTAGATCAGACATGTAATCCCGCTTAGCGGGGCCCTTGAACCTGATCTGAGGTTTTGAAATCACTTCTAATCAACGGGCGAGGCTCCCCGCCGGAAAGGATACTGAGCTTGAAAGTGACGCTGGACTCTTCTTTTCAGAAAATCCGTCTCATTGAACTTTATATTCGGAATGTCGGCGCAAATTTTTTAGGTTTCTTTATCATTGCCCTGCTGAATCTTTTCACCCCGCTTGAATTTTTTAAGATCCAGAGGGCCTTTTTTTTAGCCGGCGGCTGGGTGGTGATCCTTTCTTTTTATCCCCTCGTGATTTGTATCGGAATTACGCTCCAATATATCGTCCAGCGTCCAATTACGGCGATGATAAACCGCATGCGTCAGGGATTGAAAATTGAAGCCGCTCTGGAGGAAAAGGCCAGACGCCGGATATTGAATTTGCCTGTTATTATGGGCCTGGTCAACTTTGCCATGTGGATCGGTTTAACCGCCCTGGTAGGGATATTTTTCATGATATTTAGAGATGCACCGCTCCGGATCGGTTTTTTTGTGGAGTTTCGCGGGTTCATGGTCGGTTATATTTCCGCCATCATTTCATTTTATCTAGTGGAAGCTTATAGCAGAAGGCGGCTGGTTCGGATTCTATTTCCCGAAGGCAAGCTGGCATCCATACCGGGGACTGTGAAATTTTCAATTCTTAGAAGAATCCGGGTGCTCTATGGCGTGGGCACGCTGGCGCCGATGATTATTTTGGTGGGCACGCTTTTATTTATTTCATGGGAAATGGATGCAACCCAGATTTCCGCTGCTGATTTTGTCCGGGAGTTTCTTATTTTTTCAATTGTTCTGTGCATCATTTTTATTTTTGTGGGTCTCAGATTGAACATCCTTTCAGGCGAATCGATTATTCAGCCCATTACCGACATGATGGTGCTGGTACGCCGGGTGCGAAAAGGACATTTCAAACAAAAAATACGGGTGGTTTCCAATGATGAACTGGGTGTCCTGGGCGACGGCTTAAACGAAATGACCGAAGGTCTGATCGAACGGGATCAGATTCGACAATCGTTGTATCTGGCCCGGGAAGTTCAGCAAACCCTTTTGCCCCGGGAGAACCCCGAAATTGAGGGCCTGGACATTGCAGCCACCATCGTTTACTGCGATGAGACCGGAGGCGATTACTATGATTTCCTGGACACCGGTGAAACGCGCCCCGGGGGTTTCACCGTGGCTATCGGGGATGTATCCGGCCATGGTATTTCGTCTGCCTTGATGATGGCCACCGCTAGGGCTTTTTTCAGACAGCGCTCCATGTTGCCCGGTACTCCGGCAGATATTGTGTCCGACGTTAACCGCCTGATGACCAGAGATTTTGAAGAATCAGGCGGTTTTATGACATTGTTTTATCTGACGATCGACTCTGAAAACAAGCGTCTTTCTTGGGTCCGCGCCGGACATGATCCGGCCATTTTTTATGATCCGGAAACAGATTCCTTTGAAGAGCTTCACGGTGCGGGTATAGCCCTGGGTGTAGATGTTGATGGGCGCTACGAACAATTTCAGAAAACCGACCTGAAACAGGGTCAGGTCATCGTACTGGGATCCGACGGGCTCTGGGAGGCGCGCAATCCCAAAGGCGAAATGTTCGGCAAAGCCCCGGTTCATCAAATCATACGCCAGTCTCCCGATGCCGCTGCCAGAGAAATGCTGACGGCCTGCTTTAATACTTTTAATGTTTTTCTGGGAGACCGTGCACCCGAAGATGATGTTACCCTGGTGGTGATTAAGATTACAAAGGATTAAGCGCTAATTAGAGTGACTAAAGTTTCAAGTGATCTAAAGTGACTAAAGTTGAGGAATTCTGTCATTTTTTAATAAAAGATGGAGCGTAGCGACGCCTTAATTCTAGGCACTTCGAACTTTAGTGCAATTTAGGCACTATTTTTTATATTTGGTATTTGGTTGCTTCCGTGCTAAACACGAAACACTATAACCCATCTCAAAATTGTGGATAAGGGGTCATGGCAAGGCGCGGTTCGGCGAAAAAGCGGAGCATACACGTTAGTATGTGAGCATTTTGAGCCGATCCGCAACACAGCCATGAGCACTTAGACGCTTTTTTGAGATGGGTTATAAACACCAGACACCATGGTTGTCTATTAAAGGAGGTACTCTATATGGCCCCTGGGATCGATAAGCTCAGCGAATTTGCAATGGATGCCATCCATCAGACCGGCGAAAAGGCAATGGCCTATTACGGCAAAGGCAAGCCACATGTAAAATTTGACGAAAGCGTGGTTACCGAGGCTGAAATTCAGCTTACCGATATGTTTCAAAATCGGTTAAACCAGCAATTTCCCGAGCATCAGATGTTTCGTTTTGGTGAGGTAAATGAAAATTACTCCCATGGGGAAAAACGGTACCTTTGGATATTTGACCCCCTGGAAGGGGTGGCCAATTTTCAGGCAGGCATACCCATCTGGGGCATGTCCATTGCTTTATTGGAAAATTTCTGGCCGATATTTGGTGTGTTTTACATGCCGGTTACCGACGATCTATTTCATGCCCGGGCCAGCAAAAAAGCTTTTTGGGGCAATGATAAGATTCGCGTATCCGACTCAGGCTTTATTGATGATGAAAGCCTCCTATTAACCTACTCCCGTTTTCATCAAAATTACCGATCCACCTTTCCGGGTAAAATCCGATCCTTAGGATGTGCATCCGCTCATATCTGTTACGTGGCCATGGGCCGTGCCGATGCGGCCGTCATCACCAATGAATCCTTTCAAGGCCTGGCCGCCGCACGGGTGATTTTAGAAGCCGCCGGCGGAACAATCTGCAAAATTGACGGCAGCGAATTTCACCTCAATGAATACCTGGACGGACAACGCATCAACGATCATCTTTTGATTGCGGCTCCGGAAAACCTTTCTCAGGTTAGAGGTTTTCTCAAGCAGCAATAGTCATGTATGGTTTTGATCAATGCGCACCTTAATCCGCAAACTGTTTGCACCTATCATTTTAAGTGGTCTTTTTTTATTTGCTCCTTCAGATCAGTACGCCACCGAAACCCATGAATATGTGGTTCTGTTCTCACATTCGGGCGAATATCTGAATTCTGAATCCATAACAAACGCAGATGTGAGCCTCGTAAGTTCCGAATCGCCCGGCGATTCATCCGCGGCAAATACGGCGGGACCACAGGGCCGGGTTTTGACTCGCTGGAACATTTATGAAATCATCTTTGGGACGCTTTCGTCTCTTATCGGTCTTACGCTGATAACCCTGTCCCTTCTGCGCTGGAAAGCGAATGATCTATCCCTGATTTCTTTTGGAATATTATGTTTTCTATACGGCGCCCGTACCAAAGCTTTTCAGTTTCTCTTTGACATTCCATTTCCTTTCTGGAGTTATACCTATTGGTTTATTACTTATCTCATTCCCATCCCGGCCTGGTTATTTTTCAAACAGTTTCTCGGAAAGGGCTGGAAATCATCCTTTCGACGGCTGTTGCAAGTCCAAATTGTCTTCTCAATCACCGCCATTTCAGTATGTGCCTATCTAGGGGACCCTGCCGCAGCAAACGTTGGCAACAGCATTATCGTCGTCATCGGATTTTTGATAGTCATTGCTAATTTGTTTCAACCACACCTGCAACGAAATCGTGAATTGAAAGTACTAAGGGCCGGATTTTTGATTTTAGCGCCATTGTCTTTGCATGCGAATATTGCCCCTTGGTTCGCAGAAGGATACGAGAGCCTGAATCTTGAATGGTTGGGTTTTATCATTCTTATTTGCTGTCTCGGCTATGCTGTTGCCAGTCGTTTCTTTCAAAATGAAAAAGATCTGATTACCATCGCCCATGAGCTTGAAACTGCCCGGCAAATTCAGTCCTTCATTCTACCCGGAGAAAGTGTTGATGTAGAAGGTCTTCAAATCGCGGCCCGCTATATTCCGATGGCCTCCGTGGCCGGTGATTTTTACGATTTTGCAAAAGTGGATGATAAACGCCTGGGTATACTTGTCGCCGACGTTTCAGGTCACGGGGTGCCGGCATCGCTGATCAGCTCGATGGTCAAGATCGCATTTGCATCCAATATATCCCAGGCCTCCAATCCGGCCGAAGTCCTTTCAGGAATAAACCAGGTGCTATGCGGCAAACTTGAAGCTGATTTTGTCACCGCAGGGTATTTGTTTATCGATACTTCCGAAAACATTTTTAAGTATGCAGGGGCAGGCCATCCACCGCTATTCGTATGGCGAGGTGCCGACCAAAAAATTTATGAATTTCGAGAAAAAGGAACCATTCTGGGGCAATTTCAAGATGCACAATACCAAAATATTTCATTTAATCTTAAGGCCGACGACCGTATTTTTCTCTACACCGATGGAATCGTGGAAACATTCAATTCTGCAGGCGATATTTTTGGTTTTAGCCGCTTAAAAGATCTTATCAAGAGGCATGCAAAGCTTCCGGCAGGTCAATTTGCAGATACGATTATCCGCCATTTATCCAGCTGGTCGGGCAAAAATTCTGAACAAGTGCTGGATGACGATCTGACCTTAATCGTGGCAGATTATAAGCATGGCTGAAGCCATGCGTAATTTGCTCGAAAACGAGTTTATCCGGATTATTTCATAAGCGACAAATTCCGGTTTTTTAAGACAGGATTAACAGGATTTCTTTTTTCGCATCTGAAAAATCCTGTAGATCCTGTCTAATTTAAATATCTTTTAAAAATGGGTCTTAAACTAAAACAAATACCGAGGCCGATCTATCTCAGATACCTTTTGCTTAATATTCCGGGATTGGCGGCCGTTATTCTGATCTTGATTATTATCCAGTATTGGGTTGTACTGCCGGTATGGCTTTTCTGGTGTGCCATCGGTTTTTGGATTATCAAAGACGCCGTGTTGTTTCCCTTTGTCTGGCGGGCCTATGATTGGGAGCGACCCGGTCTGAACCGGTCGATGATCGGTGAGCGTGGGATTGCCAAAGAACGGCTGGCGCCAGGGGGATATGTCCAGATACACGGAGAACTCTGGAAAGCTGAAAAAATTGGTGACGGGTCACCGATTGAAATGGGGCAGTCGGTAACGATTATCAAAATGGAAGGGCTTACCCTGTTTGTCGAGCGGGTAAGTCCGGGTGAATAAAGTGGAATGAATATAAGTTTGTTGCCAGTATGCTGGCGGCGCTACCAGAATAAACTTTAAAGTTTTCGCTTAAAAATTAAATTGTGTTATAGTTTAAAATAAGCATGGTTTATCTTGTCCCTTACCAGCTTGACTTTAAGCTGATCATGGCCGGGTTCTAACTATGGACACGGATACAGCCGACGACGCTAAAATTATCGATTGTCCTCAATGCCGCATCAAAAATCCCATTGAGTCTGATATTTGTTATAACTGCGGCGCCTCTCTGCATGAAATGCCGGCAAAAAAAGCCAGTCGCTCCTGGCTTGCGGTTGTTGTATTTGTCCTTTTTGTCGTGGGTGTGCTTTATTTTTATTATCGTTCGAACAGCACCGTCCCACCACCATCAAAATCGAATCTTTTTTCCAAAGACCGGGTGACTTCTACCCCCGGGCAAGCCAGGTTACCCGAGAAGACTTCCGTTGTTAAAGCCGACACTGAAGGTGAAGCCGATGCCGATCAGATAAATATTCCGGTCGGGTTGCTTCGGATCAGAGATATCGCCGGCCATCTGATTTCGGAAATTACGGTGCCTGTGGTTGGCGGCGGCTGGGTTGCGCTGCCCACCCGGCGTGGTATCGGCGGTTCCAGCTGGGTGCTTCAGATGAGTTCGGGAGATCGGCAGGATATTGAAGGCGGCATCATAAACGATCTGGATCAAATCAGCCTGTGGCGAATCCGGCAGGATCAGATCCTTGAAAGCCCCGAGCTTTATCCCTGGTCTGCGGGCAAACCGCTGACCTGGCTGGGTCTCAGATCCCAGGACCCGCCGGAGCCGATTGAAATAGGCGTTATCGGCAGACAGGGAAATGTCAGTAAAGGTTCCATGCCGGACGGTATAAACGATTCCGGCGTGTTTATTCAGGATGGCCGCGTGGTTGGCTGGACATTCGGCGATCTCATTGACGGCGCATTTTTGTGGACCGGCGATGTGGGTCGCAATTTAAAAGCCGAAATCCGGGTCGACGATTATTATCGACTCACCTTCGCCAACAGCCGGGAAGAAGAGTTCGCGTTGGCGCTTGCCATGGGTGATGACTACTCGACTTTAGATCGCCTGGAAGCGTTTACCCGGGCGTTCCGATTTGATCCCAAGCTTTCTGCCAGCCAGACGCCCGACTATCTGAAACCCGAAGCGGTGATCAGCCAAATGCGGTTGCTGCTGGCGCGCGCGGTTCAAGAAGGTTTTGCATTCCAGGGGGCCAATTATTTTGATGCCGAGGTCCTTGCTCAGGCCGATGATGTTTCTTTGATGTCGGATGTGGTTGTTCTGACTGTAAAAAGTTTCGGTCTGGAAGAAGCGGTCAATTTAACCGAAAACGCGATCGAAGATATGGAGCCCAAAAGCAATCGCGAAAAAACGCAGCTAAATGAACTTCACTCCGGTCTTTATCAAAACTGGCTAAATGCGCTGCTTGAAGGCGGAAATATTCAGGATGCCTGGCGGGTTTATGAACGCGGCGGCCGGCAGCTGCCGGATGACCTCAACATTTATCTATTCGGTGTAAAACTGGCCCTGGCAGAAGACGACTGGGCAGCGGCGGAAAAGCTTTTGGCGGCCAATGATTATCCTGCGGCTCTCAGGGACCAGGTCAGAAGCTTGCAGTCGCAGATTTCCGAACTGAAAGGGCAACAGGGAAAGATTATCATCCGCTTTGCACCGGGCACCCGGCAAATACCGGTGACCGCCTCAATCAATCAGGTGACCTCACAGGAATTTATAGTTGATACGGGTGCATCGATGGTCACCATACCGTTTTCGACCGCCCGAAATCTTGGCATCGTCATATCGGTCCGAAATCCGCGCCGCAAGATCTATACGGCCAGCGGGGAGCTCTATGCGCCTGAAGTCGTTCTGGATTCAATCACTTTAGAGGGTTTTGAGACCTATAATGTAAAAGCACTGGTGATGGATCTTCCCAATCAACCCGATTTGGGCCTGCTGGGCTTAAATTATCTGCGCCGGTTCAGAATGGAGTTGAATACAGATGATGGGATGTTGTTGCTGGCACCTAAATAGTGCCATCCGATGGATTTTTTATTTTCGGATGGGCACTAAATAGAATTTCATGAAAAAGTTTATTATTATATTATTTATTGTGCTGGGAATAATTGATTTCCTGTACGGCATTTTTTACGGTGATCGAATCAGCATCTTCGCAGGAGCCGGCATCGTTTTGATTACCCTCTATATTGCCAGAGATATGAACAAAGAACAAAAAAAAGGCAAAAACTAGCCGCTATTGCGCTCTCTGCCTATTTAAAACAGGGTCATTGCGCTGCTTTAAAAATCTTCGATAACACTCCCTTTTTTCACATAATTTTCAATGTGACCCTGGGAGCTTACCAGGGAATGCATGGCGGTTTCGAATCGGGCATAAACCGGATCATCTTCACCCAGCAGCGATTGTGCTTTTTGCAGGATTTTCAACCCCTGTGCCAGGTGGGCATTGATATCATTTAATATCGCTTTGCGCTTGCTGTGTCTTTCCCGTTCTTTTGCAATTACCGGCAACAATCGCTGAATCGAATATTCTACCAGGGCGTCCCGCGGCGCATTGAATTGCCGCGATGTTTGTTCCAGGCAGGACAGCGTCCGGCGGCTGACCACAAAAGTTTTTTGAACCCGATCCAGGGCGCCAAATGCCTCGTCTTCGATTTCGTTTGCGATGACGTTCAACGACTTCACATCTTCGATCAAATGGTCAAAGAGCGACTTTTGTTTGATCCCCAGTTGCCTGGCCATAATGCTGAGCACATCGATTGCCCGGGCCGATAACTTAAAGGTTGCGCGAACCGATTGCCGGCCCCTCAGGTCGGCTGATGACGGCAACGGTAAGGTTATTTCTTCAAGCGGTGATTTTTTTCTTTTTTTTGCCATTTTACCCTGCCTTTTAGGTTTTTAGCGGCGTCTTGCAGGTTTCATTACTTCATTCCATATATTATTAATAATAATATTGCAATCTACTTAAATCAAGTAATCTGTTTTACTTATTTTGAAAAAAAAGTAAATTGAATGAAGTTACCGGTAATTAAATTTCCCGGTATTTTTTTTAGCCACAGACCCACACAGACAGACACAGACATACTTGAATAGTTTAAGATTTCATTTGTCAGGGTTTTTTTTGACAGGATTTACAGGATTCACAAGATTTTAATTTTACATTTTCAGTTTCCAGGTTTACCGCGCCATAGCTGCTCAAAGCAGCGACGGCGGGAAGAAACTGAAAATACACAATCGCCTTCGGCGAAGGTGAACATGCTCATAGGTGTGTCGGTATTTAAATGGCACGACAAAAATATTCCAGGGTAATGGTGCTTGCTATGGAAATTAATTTTTCGCTGAAAGCGGATTGAGTTTTCTCACTTCCATCTGGGAAGTGAGAAAGATTAAAAAATAATCCTGAATAATCCTGTTAATCCTGTCTAAAAACTAAAAAGAAAAAAAGCAGATTAAATCTGTGAGCAATGAAAGAAAAAATGGGTATGAGTCTGTGGCTAATTTAATAAGAGCTAAGAGATATGATGGAGTTATTGAAAGCGGTCATAGGTGGCTTGATATTGCATTTGATCGATGTAGGCATAGCGTCTCAAAGCATCTAAAATCCATTTGGCCTTCCATTTCAGCCAGTCGCTATTTTCGGTGGGTTTAATCTTTAACGGTCGAGGGATGACGGTCACCAATCGGACCATTTCCTCCAGATTTAGCCGGCTAACCGTTTTGTGAAAATAATAATGTGAGGCGGCCTCCACCCCGAATACCCCCGGTCCCCATTCGATAACATTGAGGTAAATGGTAAAGATCCGATCCTTTTTTATATTGCTTTCCAGGCGTAGGGTGATCAATAATTCTTTGATTTTTCGAATGACGCTCTTTTCAGTGGATAGGTAAAGATTCTTTGCCAGTTGCTGGGTAATGGTGCTGGCACCGCGGGCATATTCTCCCTTTTTCCAATTTTTTTTAATGGCTTCTTTTAATTCTGCAAAGTCGATACCTTTGTGCTGATAAAAGCTGGCATCTTCAGTAATCCTAACTGTTTCACGCAGCAATTTCGGTATGGCCTCAAAATCAATCCATTGCTGTCGAATCCGGAATGCATGATCGGCTTTTTTGGCCTCCCGGTAGCGCTGTAACATTAATGCGGTGGATCTGGGATTTTTGGTTTTTAACCCGCTGACATCCGGCAAGCTCAAATAAAAATAGAACCCCGCGACTACCAGGACCGAAAGGATTACGATACCGATTATTTTAAAGGCTGCTTTCATTGATCTAATTAATAACCGGATTTTTAACTGAAAGAAAGATTTTTTTTATAAGAAAAGGGGGATGCCCGCATTGCGGACACCCCCTTTTCTTATTACTTTAATCTATTATATTTTAATAGTAATGCAATAAAAAAATTAAATAAAATATTGACATAAACAAAATCGTATTTATTGTGTTGGTCAGAAAGAAAAATAATAATATTTTAGACCAAAATTTGATTTAACTTAAGGAGGGTTAAAAAATGATGAACTTAGTCAGGTGGAGTCCCTGGAGAGAGATGAACACTTTGCAGAATCGATTGAATCACCTGTTTGCTGATTCTTTTTTCCAACCCAGTCGATCAGATGATGACTTGAGCCTGGGTACCTGGCATCCGGTGGTGGATATGTATGATGAGGATGACAGAATTATCATCAAAGCGGAACTTCCCGGAATGGGAAAAAAGGACATTTCAATTGATGTGAAAGATCGGGTTTTGACACTCAGTGGCGAGCGCAACTATGACGATGAGGTCAAAGAGGAAAATTACTATCGCCGCGAAAGGGCCTGCGGAAAATTCCAGCGCGCCTTCAGCCTGCCGGCTGATGTGGATTCGGACAATATCAAAGCCGATTTTAAAGACGGCCTGCTGAAAATTGAAGTACCCAAACCGGAGAAGCAAAAACCCAAAGAAATCACAATTCACTAATTACTTCATCTTTCAACTAGACCATAGACCATCAACCATTAACCACTAAAAATAGGGCGACGGAATAGTCGCCCTATTTTTTTAAATAACAGGCTATGCAATACTTCCAAATTGTTTTATATTATATATAAATCAGGCATAAAACCACAAAGATCACGAAGAATGACATTAAAAGAGATTCTTTTTAAGCCCTTCGTGAACTTTGTGTCTTGGTGGTGCTGATAGTTTTTCTACTAATTGATCTTTAAAATTAGTTCAGGTGAGGTTTTAAACAAATGATTAACCCCCCAGGCAAAATTCGCCGATTTTTAAGATTTTTTTGGAACAGTGTTTCCATTTTACGCCGGTTTGTCGGTAATCTGTTGTTTCTTTTGCTCATCATCTTTTTCATTGCGCTTGTTTTTTTTGACAGCGGAGAGGATGTGCCCGACGGTGCGGCGCTGATTCTATCGCCGGAAGGCAATATCGTCGAACAAAAAGCCGAAAGCATGCTTGCCAGTGATATATTTGGCGATGCTGCCAGAGAAGAGACGCTTTTGAAAGATGTTATCGATGTTATCGATTTTGCCAAAGACGATGAGCGCATCGAAGTGCTGGTCCTTGACCTCAGGAAAATGGGAAAAGCCGGTATCAGCAAGCTTCAGTCTATCGGCACGGCTCTTGAGCGGTTTCGCGGCAGCGGCAAGCAAATTTTTGCTTTTGGCGATTATTTCAATCAGCAGCAATACTATCTGGCGGCCCATGCCGACAAGCTGTATTTGAGCCCAATGGGTGCGATCATGCTGCATGGTTTCGGCCTTTACCGTAAATATTACAAAACGGCACTGGATAAATTACAGATCCAGTTTCATGTCTTTAAAGTCGGCGCCTATAAATCGGCCCTGGAACCTTTTTTACGGGACAGCATGTCCGATTACGCCAAAGAGGCCAACCTCGCCTGGCTCACCGTTTTATGGGATGCTTACAAAGCCGATGTGGCTTCAAGGCGGGGATTTAGTTCGCAGGATCTGGATGATTTTATCAATAACGTTCCGGGTCATCTGGCAGAAGCCGAAGGGGATGCCGCCTTGATGGCCTTAAATCTGGGCCTGGTGGATGAACTCAAAACCCGTGATGAGGTCCGCCAGGAACTGATCGAACTCCTTGGCCAGGATAACGACGGCCTGACCTTTAAACAGATTGCCTTCGACGAATATTTAAGCCGTATTCACCCCGCTCTGATGAAAAGCCATCCCGCCAAGGACAAAGTCGGCATCATTGTTGCCAGCGGCGTTATCATGGACGGAGAGCAACCGGCCGGTAAAATCGGCGGTGACACCATGGCGGATCTGCTGGTCCGGGCGCGGCAAGATGAAAACGTAAAGGCTGTGGTGGTTCGGGTCGATAGCGGCGGGGGCAGTGCTAGCGCCTCTGAGGTCATTAGCAGAGAGATCGAACTGACCCGCCGGGCCGGCAAACCGGTTTTCGTATCCATGGGATCCATTGCCGCATCCGGCGGGTACTGGATTGCTGCACCTGCAGATCAAATCTGGGCGACACCCACAACGATTACCGGCTCAATCGGAATTTTCGGGGCTTTCCCGACTTTTGAAAGGAGCCTGAAATCCCTGGGCATCACCAGTGATGGTGTCGGTACCACCAAACTTTCAGATGCCTTTGATCCCAGCCGGCCGCTAAATGACCGGGTTGCCCAATCGATGAATCAGATGATTGAGCGGGGCTATCGGCGTTTCGTCCAGCGGGTCGCTGAAGGCCGCAATATGCAGCCGGAGGCGGTTGAGAAAATCGCCCAGGGCCGTGTTTGGGCCGGAATCACAGCTAAAGATCTGGGACTGGTCGATGAAATCGGCAGCCTGCAGGATGCTGTTGATGCGATCGCTGAAAGCGTGGATTTAACCGATTATGAAATCAGCTACATCTCGCAACCCTTAACCACCCGGGAACTGCTGATTAAACGGCTCAATCGAATACTTGCCGGAATCTTTGCCGTCCTGAGTCCGGGCGATCATCCGGCAAAAAGATGGTATGATCGCGTTATCGATACCGAAATCGATCATGTTTTGCGCGCCGATGATCCGGCCGGATTATATGCCTACTGCCTGAACTGTCGCATTCACTAGAACCCATCTCAAAAATGCGTCTAAGGATCCATGGCGGTGTTGCGGACCGGCTCAAAATGCTCACATACTAGCGTGTATGTTCCGCTTTTTCGCCGCCCCGCGCCTTGCCCTGAACCCTGATCCACATTTTTGAGATGGGTTCTGGTTTTCTGTCCCAGAAATAAGATGCAATAATTTTTCACATATCAGAGTCCTGAGTAAAACGAAGGATCCCTCGACTTCGCTCGCAATGACATTTTTGGCGCTGTGGATTTATTAAAGGAACTTATGGGACACAACACTAGTGTGGCGTTCCAAATCAAATCCTTTTGTAACCTTCCGTTTGTCAAATGTCCCTTAAATCCGTTTAACATTATGAATGATGCAGCTCCCGGTTTAAATGAATCAATTTGGCTTATAAAATTTTTGTAAGGAATGCGCGATATTATGCACTAACAGGGTGTTGAAAAACGTCACGAGCGTAGCTGAGGCAAGGCAAAATGAGGCGAAAAAGCGCAGTTTACATCGAGTAAATGAAAATTTTGAGCCGAATTTTAACGCCGCATCAGCAAGCGCAGTAGTTTTGCAACACTCTGCTAATGAAGGATACAGTTTTTCACGGATTTGTTTGATTGCGTGTTACCGGATGGGAGGATGCAATGGCCAAAGATAAAAAAGAGATAAAAAAGGATATTCTGGATATGTTTAGATCCTTGGAAAATGAAGACCAGGATATTTTGCCGACTGGTTTACTGGAATCAGACTATTTTAAACATCTAAACTGGGATGAAAAGCAAGTATATCAGAACGCCGTTAAGGATCTGATATCAAAAGGGATTGTAGAAAACATCAAAGGATCAGCCCTGAATCTTAAGCTGACGGATAAAGGGGTTGATCTAATTTATTAAGGATATTTGTAGCTTAATTAATAAATTTCGGTTTCTTAAAGCAGAATATTTTAATTAACCACGAAAACACGAAATTATCATTTATTTCGTGTTTCTAATTTTTCGCGCTTTCGTGATAATATCATTGATAATTAGAAAAAAGAAAAGGCGATTTAGGATCTCCCCTAAATCGCCTTGGTATATTTGTCCGTCAGGTTTTGTTAAAAGTCTAAGTCAAATCATTAAACAGCGAATCTTTCAGCATTTTGTCGGCTATTTTTTCTTCATCTATTTCATAGGTTCCGTTTTCAATCTGTTCTTTAAGCAGGGCGACTTTGTCCTCCCGGACATCCGGTATCGCTTTCAATTGCGTTTGCGTCTCCTGTATTTTTTTAGCCGTATCTGAAAGCACAACCGTATCTGACTTGGTTTCCTGCTTTTCCGGCTGCTCAGATGTGGCGTCAACTTTATCTTTATCCTGAACCTGATTCACATAGGCTTCAATATTAACTGAGTCTTTAGGGGTAATTTCCATTTTTCGGTAATCTCCTCTAAATCTTCCTGTTTCACAATCGTTATGATCGCTTAACAGGCATTATTTACAATAATTCTAATCTACTGGCTTCTGCGTGTCAAATTAATTACGATTTAACTATATTATCGGTAAAAACTTTACATACTTTAGTCTTTTTTTGCGAATTTACATATTATTTTGCATTTCGGGAATAATCTCAACATATTAATAAAACTATAAATAATGATAAAAATGCCGATCTTCTTTGAAAAATGCCAAATTCCTTTAAAAAGCCATTTCTCAAGCTTATGATCTATCATGCCATTATCATGCCAAAATGATATCCTCCTCTGAAGTCCAAGCCCAAAAATATTTGTCCTTTACAGCCGACTAAGTGGTCCTATTTTTAAAAATATGGATAAGTAAGCTTAACCGCAGATGAACGCAGACTTTCGCCGACTCCTATAATTTAGCCACAGACGCACACTGACTCACACGGACTATTTGTCCGGCTGGCAAAAAGGTCTGTGTGAGTCCGTGTGGGGCCTGCCGCGGCCTAGCCTTGCGCGAAGACGGGTCTGCGGTTAATGAAATAGAAAATAATCATATACAATGTAATGTCTGAATCACAGAATACAGCGTCAAAAGTTCTCACCGGCACCCGTTTGCCGGCCATCGACACCATGCGTGGTATTGTTATGGTGCTCATGGCCATGGACCATGCCTCGCATGCATTCAATGCGGGTCGATATGCTAGAGATTCCATCGCCTGGTACCGGCCGGGCTCCGAGATTCCGGCAGCCCAGTTTTTGACGCGCTGGGTTACGCATCTGTGTGCCCCCACTTTTTTGTTTCTGGCCGGTTTCGTGCTCGTATTGAGTGTGGCCAGACGGCAGGCCCGGGGCGACCGGGAGCGCACCATTGACAAAGATATCTTTATACGCGGGATTTTCATTTTGCTTTTGGACCCCTTTTGGATGAGTTTTGGTTTTGGGGAAGGAACGATCTTTCAAGTGCTCTATGCCATTGGTGCCGGCTTCTGTTGTATGGTTCTGCTCCGCAGGCTCGGAATGGTTATATTGCTATTTATCGGTTTAGGGCTATTTCTCTTTGGTGAAGCACTTGCCGAGCCGGTTTTATGGGCCGGAGGCGGACAGAGACCCGGTCCAATCGGTGCGTTACTGGTTACAGGCTTGGGAACTGTAAAAGGGGTATTTGTTTTGTATCCGCTGCTTCCCTGGCTGGCTTATATGATTTTCGGTTGGGTCGCAGGAAAGTTTATGCTGCGACATGATGCATTAAATCCGGTTCGGTTCTATTCAATTGCTGGAATCGTATCATTGGTAGTGTTTTTTATAACTCGCGGTTTTAACGGATACGGCAACATGCGGCTGTTTCATTATGATAATTCCATCCTGCGATGGCTGCATGTGAGTAAATACCCGCCAAGTCTCTCTTTTGCGGCTCTTGAATTGGGCCTCATGTTTCTGATTTTAGCTTTTCTGTTTGCCTGGTATCGGAACCGAAACGCTTCCGCTGCCAATCCGCTGCAAGTTTTCGGCCGCACGTCGCTTTTCTTTTACGTCATTCATGTGCATCTCCTGGCAGCGGCTGCCTGGGTGTTAAATATGCAGCGTGCCGGCGGTCTGGCCGCGACTTATCTGGCCACCGCGGCAGCATTATTGGTGCTTTATCCGCTGTGCCGCTGGTATGGTCGTGTCAAGCAAACCCACCCCACAAGTCTTCTTCGTTATCTTTAATTTTAGGATGCGCCCTTGCCCCCGGTTTTAAAATACTCTTTTTTACTGATCTTCCGAAACACTTCAATGTTCCTTTTTTTAAACAATTGGTTTTCCAGACCGATGCGGCGCCAAATATAATCATAGAAAACAACCAGTTTGCATTTGGGTAGCGTTTCGAGCGCCTCGTAGGCGCCCTCAATCCATTTACTGGAATATCGGTAAAACCAATCCGTACCCCGGTGGCGGTCTCCCAATTCCCAGATCGCAAAGGGTTTGGTATCATATAGCGCCGAAAATTCGGCGTAGTCATCCCCCAGTAAAGTTAAAAAGGGTTCGCTGCGGTTGGCGGTTTGGTTCCAGATGGAAATACCGACCCAGTTGACCTGTTCGGGCGGCACCCGGAAATATTTTCTCTTCCTCCTAAAACCCGATGATTTACTGGCTAAATGAAGTCCCCAGACGAGGTACCTGTTTGCGCCCTGCTCCTCGAAGATATTAAACATGCGGTCCCAGGCCGGGATAAAATATTCAGGGTCCCAATCTTTCCAGGGATGATCTGCGGCATAATGCCCGGCCCCGGGAAAGGGTGTAAACAGGGCGGGTAATGCCGCCTTTTTGACTTCCTGTGAAAACCGTTGAAGGTGATGATCATAATCTCCTTTGCTGATACCCTTCCAGTCTGTGCGCGGAACGTATCGAATCATCGGATAGACGCCCATCTTGACGGCCGTTTCGAGAACGCTTTTGGGGTAGTAACTGCTTCCCAGAAAGTCGTCTGCGATGCTGTGTACCGCGGGCAATGCACCTATTTTGTTTTTATAAATGCTTAAAATCTGCTCCTCTGCCGGGGCACTTTTTTCTTTCAGCCAGTAATCAGAGTCTCTTGAAATGCGGTAGCCAATGTCATGGTGCCAGCCCAGGTAACACTGGCCCGCCGGTGTAGGGATTGCGGGATGGGATTCCAGTTCTTTAGCCCTTGTTTTATGGGCTCCGACGACCGCTCGATTTTGGGTACACCCCTTTATGAGCGGGCTCAGACCGAATCCGGAGAGCGTTGCCAGGCTTAATTTTACGAAATCTCTACGGTTTAAGTGTTTGTTCATTCTAAAATCCAAAATCAAAGATGGGGCTTGATAATGACTTTTAGGGACGCTTTGCCCTCGATTACCATCCGGAAACCTTCGGCGATATCCTGCAGCGCAAACCGCCGGGTAATCATATCGTCTACTTTTATTGTTTCCGTTTCTATCAGGTTTATGGCGGTGTCAATATCCGGAGGACCGCAGTAATAGGAAGTCATTATCTTCGTCTCCCGGGTCCAGAAATCATTTAACGGTATGGTGATTTTTTCATCGGGATGCGGTACTGCGAAAAAAACGATGACGCCGCCTTTATCCACGCACTTCCATGCCTGATCAACTGCAGCAATTGCTGAAGTGCACAGGATGACAACGTCGGCCGTTCCAATGTTTTCAGCGACCAATAGCTCCGGAACATTTTCAGCGGCGGCCAGTGTCATATCCGCACCCATTTTTTCGGCAAACTCCAGCTTTTTTCGGTTGATGTCCGTGGCGATTACCCGGCAATGTTTGGTTTTGGCTAGCTTCACATGCAGCAACCCGGACATGCCGCTTCCCATCACCATGACCGTCTGGTTCCTGCGCACCCCGGCAAGCTGCTGAGCTCTGACAACACATGCCAGCGGTTCAATAAAGGTACTTTGATCATATGTGATATTATCCGGCAGGAGATAAGTTCCGTTTTCTACCAGGGATTCCGGAACCAGAACATACTCTGCAAAGCCGCCGGGCAGTCTTTCTTTGACATTAGAACACACCGGATAGTGGCCGCTTTTACAGTAATCGCATTTCATACACGGCACTTTGGGTGCCACAAATACCCGGTCTCCGGGCCGGTATTTCGTTACCGCTTTCCCGATTTCAACGACCTCGGCGCCAATTTCATGCCCCTGCACCAGGGGAGCCCTTGGCAGCCGATACCATTCAACAATATCACTGCCGCAGATGCCGCATGCGAGAACTTTGATCAGTATCTCTTTGTGACCGGGTTTCGGCTTCGGCACTTCTTCGATTCGAATATCTTCGTTGTTGTACCAGACGGAAACTTTCATGACTGCTTTTTTAGCGTTTGGTAAAGGTCCAATGCCTTTTGCGGCGTCTCGTTATCGTGGACTACCGCCCGGACAGCCTGCAGCATCGCAATCGGAGAATCGGATTGAAAGATATTGCGTCCCATGTCCACACCGCTGGCCCCCTGCTGCACCGCATTGTAGGCCATGGTCAGCGCATCAAGCTCCGGCATTTTCTTGCCGCCGGCCATCACAATCGGCACCGGGCAGGAGGCACACACGGTTTCAAAGTCTTTTTCCACATAATAGGTTTTGATGTAATGGGCGCCCAGCTCTGCGCAAATCCGGGTTGCCAGCCTGAAATAGCGCGCATCACGGGCCATGTCCGTACCCACTGCCGTCACGGCAAGCGTGGGGATTCCATAGCGGGTGCCAATATTCACCATCTTTGTCATGTTGATAATCGATTGTCTTTCATATTCACCGCCAATGAACACCTGGACGGCCATGGCACAGACATTAAGACGGATCGATTCCTCGATGTCCACGGCAATATCCTCGTTGGAAAGTTCTTTTAGGATACTGGTGCCGCCTGACACTCGCAGAACGATCGGTTTTTGAGTGGACGCCGGGACAATACTTCTGAGGATACCCCTGGTGAGCATTAACGTGTCTGCGTAGGGCACGATAGGAAGAATATTGACGTCAATCCGCTCAAGTCCCGTCGTGGGCCCCTGAAAATATCCGTGATCGATGGCCAGCATAACCGTGCGGCCGGATTGCGGGTTAAAGATCCTGGCCAGCCTGTTTTTCATTCCCCAATCCAGCGAGTTGGATCCTTTCAGGAAAAAGCCCTCTGTTTTCTGGGGTATATCGGTATGATACTGCTTGGCCTCTTTTATTTCGTCCATGTCGGGCATACTTTCTTCTCCTTTCCTTTTTTTACGCATTATCGCAGGTTAGATTTTAGGGTCAAGAAAAACCATTTATCGGGAAATAAAGTCTGTGGTATATAGTGGTTGTCAAAAAAACGCTGCGGTATTCAAACGTTTTTTTCTACAACCACTTATGCCCCTATTCCGCAATTCGGAACATTATTATGGAAAGCGGTATAAGTGCTTATTAAAAATTTGCAGATCGGAGGAAAAGGATGGGTGAATGGGATCAGGAAAGAAAAGAAGTTTTGGATTGTGCCAAATGGATGTCCGGGCATGGTTACTTTGGCGGTTATCGAGGCAGCGGAGGAAATATCTCAGTCAGGATCAGAAGCCAGCCGATCCTGGCGGTAACCCCTTCCGGTCGATCCTATTGGAATATGACCGCTGATGATATTTGCGTGGTGGATTTTGATTTAAAATCGCTTGAAGGACAATGGGTGCCTTCCAAAGAAGCAGCGATGCATATCGGCATCTACAAGCACCGTACCGATGTCAACGCCATTGTTCATACTCATCAGACTTATGCCAGTATATTAGCAGTGATTGACGAGTCGATTCCACCCTTATTTGATGAAGAAACGAAAGAGTTCGGACCGGTGGTTGAAACCATTCCATATGCGATTTCGGGAAGTCAGGACCTGGTTCAAAACGTTATTAAAAAGCTAGGCAATAATTGTCATTGTTATATTCTTCAAAACCACGGCGCCCTGAATTTAGGCCGCGATATTGACCACGCATGGAAGAATACAGAGCTTTTAGAAAAAGTTTCACAGATTTATTATGCTGCCCTGATTACCGGCAGGGAAATCTCCACATTGCCCGAGGAAACAATTGATTATTTTAACAAAATGCGCAAATCAAAATAGTCATTAGAAAAGATTAACTGGTTCACAGAAAAGTCAGGCCATGCTAACCTCTCAGGAAGAAGCCTATATTTTAGACCAAGCCTATGTGCCGGAGCACTGCATTCGTCTGATGACCCATGTATCCGGCGGCGAGCCTTTTTTGATGGATGATTTTTTTATTTGCCGCAAAGACAGCTGGACACTCCTGATCGGATATCCCCTGGAAGGTAATTTCAACACCCAAAATTTTGAGTCCGTTTTTTCCAAAGTTAAAAAAAGATTCCGCCCTGATTTTATTTCCCTGGTCGCACCTGAAATGCCGTCTTCCTTGGCTGCGACCTGCCAGGAAAGCCAGAGCGATGCCTACTTTACCTTGGAGGCTCAAAAGCCGGTCATCCGCAGCCCGCTGAAACGCAATCTAAGAAAGGCGCGCCAAAATTTGAGGGTGGAATTTTCCTGCAGCATGCAGGACGTTCATCAGGAGCTGATGCATGAATTTGTTGCCCGTACCCTGTTGTCTGAACGCGTTAAAAGGCTATTGTTTAAAATGCCGGAATTTGTGGCCTGCTCTGATATGGCACTTGTTTTAAATGCCTGGGATAAAGCCAATAAACTGGCCGCCTTTTATGTTGTCGATCTTGAAGCCAAACGGTTTTCCAATTATATTATGGGGTGCCATTCCAAAAAAAACTATGTGCTCGGGGCTTCGGATCTTTTATTATTTGAGCTGATAAATTTGAGCCTGGAATATGATAAACCATATATTCATCTCGGGCTCGGGGTGAATGCCGGTATCCGCCGTTTTAAGGCAAAATGGGGCGCTGTAGCCACCCGTCGATACGAAATGTGTGAACTGGCGTTAAAGAAACCGTCTATTTTAGATACCTTGCGTGCTTTCGGAAAATCACGCTGAGTTTGTTTGCGGGGACATAAAACAATTATAATGTTTTCTATTGGATCAAAACAAAAAAAGTTAAAAATGATCTGGGAGGTGCAGAAAAACGGCAGAATTTCACATCTTGTCGGCACCGCCCATTTTTTCCCGTACAGTTTTCGTAATTCGCTGCGCCGCTGTTTGCAAAATGCACGGGTGGTGATGTTTGAAGGGCCTCTGGACGATCACAATATGGCCCGGGTCAGGGAAGCAGGTATTGACCGCGAAACGTCATATCACCTCTTTGACGATCTGGATGATGAAACCATTGTCGGCATCACCGGTGCGTTAATACCGGTTTGCCGGATGAGAAATTCAACCTATTTTTTAAATTTTTGCAGGGACAGCTTGAAAGAGACGGTTTATGATCTGGTGAAAGGCATGCATCCCTGGCTGGCATTTTTTACCCTGTGGTCCACTTACCTGCAGCGCAACGGCTGGGCATATTCGGTCGATATGGAGGGATTCAGCGTTGCTCAAGAACTGGGCAAAAAGATTATTTTTCTTGAAGCCATCGAGGAACAAATAAAGGTCCTGGGAAACATTTCCCATGAAAAAATCACGTATTTTCTTAAACAGGTGGATCGCTGGGAAACGCTTGCGAATGATTACGTGAAGTCCTATTTAAAGGGCGATCTGGAAAAATTAAGACTCTCCGGTATCCGATTTCCAAGCCGTCATCACACCATTATCGATCATCGCGATGAAATATTTTTTGAAAGGATGCGGGCTGAGTTAGTTCAGGGGGATGTGGTTGTGTTCCTGGGTGCCCCGCATCTGAAGGGAATGAGTCGTTTGCTTCTTGCCGATGGCTATCAGGTCAAAGGACCGCGGCTGCCGCAACAATGATAGAGGACGGGATTCAGAAGACAGCCTGCGACGAGCTACATTCGGCCTGAGATCATGTCGAAGGCAGTCGAATCGAGGTCAGATGACAGAAGACAGAAGACAAAATTATGCGACTTCTACCAAAACATCCCGGACAGACGCCATGAATTCGGCGGTTCGAATTCTTGCGAACCGCGATCATTCAAAATATGAATTAAAACAGAAGCTGCGGCAGCGGGGCTTTGCGAGCAAAGTCATCGGTACGGTGATGATGGAATGTGAACGTTTGAATTATATCAATGACCATAGAACCGCCCATGTATATATTTCACAGCTTAAACGAAAGTGCTTCGGCAAACGGTATATCCGGATGGCCCTTAAAAAAAAGCGCTTGAGCAGTACCGCGATCGAAAATTTCCTGCTGGAGAACTACCCCGAGGCTGATGAACATGAAAATGCCGGCAAACTGCTGGAAAAGAAAAGGGAAACGTTTGGGCGAGAAGCGGATTTGAAAAAAAGAAGGGACAAAATGTATCGGTTTTTATACTCGCGCGGATTCAGCACAACGGTGATTTCAGATGTTATCCGCCATTTGGTTAAATAGATAATTGGTTGAATAGTTAAATAGGTGAAAGGTATCTATTCTTCTTTTACTATTTAACCATTTGACCGATTTACCAATCAACCAATCAGGGCTAGCTGGCAATTTCCAGAACTTCTTCGGTCTTTTCGGAAAAGGATTTTAATATCTGCGCCTGGTCTTTGGTTAAATGGTGAAACTTCACCCCAACTCCCCTGGGGTCGACCCAAACAATTTCACCAATTAAATTTAATGGTTTGCGGTTTTCGGGAGACGAAAAATCAAGCAGCATTTTCAACCCGCCGGCAAACGATTCGCTGGTTTCGATAAAGGCGCCGGAGCTGCTGATGTCCAGAATATAGCTGTTGAACTTTTGCCCCCGGATTTTAAAATTGACGTTGATCAAGCAATCTTTTCGGGCATGTTTTCTTCTGTCCTTCTGGTCGGTTTCAGACTGCATTTCTTCGAGGTGTTTCATAAATATAAACCGCTGTTCGTTTGACATATCAATTGCCGTTTTCAACAAAAAGTTGGCCGCACTGCCGTTGCGAAATTGCCTGAAAAGATCATTTTGCTGTTTTTCGGACAGGTTGTTTATTAAATAATACAAGCGGGCGATGATCTCATAATCATTCCTTCCTAGAGGAGAGGAAGGGTGGGTGGTATATTCTTTTTTTAATTTAAATGACCGTTGAAGTGTTGATATCATATTGTGCTCACTTTCTTTCGCAAAGCCCTTATCCATGCAATTCGTTTAGCAGGTCCGCGTATCGGGTTACCCCTTGAGGCTGCAAAAAGCATGCAAAAGGCCGGAAAACTTGTAATTCTATAAAATTTCAAATACTTAACTCAAATGAAACACCTTGAAATTTAAAAGATAGTGTGAAATGAATGAATGGAAATTAGGTAACCAATTTCATAATTAATGAAAGGAAAAAGCGGTGACAAAGTTTAAGCTTTTTCGACTCAAAAATCAGATGTTCTTCTTTAACCTGGTTGCAATTTCGATTGGTGTTCTGGCCCTTTTTATCTTAACTTATCGCTCTATTTCGCCGCCGACGCCTGAAATTGAAAGGCTCACTTTTCGCATTGCACTTTTTTTTGAGCCCTTATGTTTTATTTTCGTGCTAGTAGCAACCCTGCTATTCGAACGACCGATTCGGCGTTACCTGGATCTCCTGTATCGGCGAGATGCCATATCCGAGGAGATTGCAAGCAAAGCCCGCCGGAGACTGCTGAACGAACCCTTTTTTTTGATTGCCATTGATTTATTGTTATGGCTAGCGGCAGCAGCGGTCTATCCCATCTCTTTTTATACATACAAAGCCGGGGAGATGATTATCGGCCGCGCCCTTGTTCAGAACCTGTTAATCGGGCTGGGTACCATGACGGCCGCGTTTTTCATCCTGGAGTATGTGCTGCAAAAGATGATGGTACCCTACTTTTTTCCCAATGGCGGACTCTATGTCACCCCAAAAACATTTCGCATGCGTATCCGCACTCGGCTGGCCGCCCTTATTTTTGCCTGCAACCTGATCCCTTTTTTAGTCCTTATCGCCATTGTACGAGGCACCTATCGTGCCCAGGTAGATTCGTCCCAGCTTTTGGAGTTATTGAGACCGGCGCTTCTGACCAACGCCATTTTTGGTATCACCGTCGGCATTGGATTGACCATGCTGGTGAGCGGCAATATCACTCGCCCCGTAAAAGAAATTATTCGCGTTCTGAAAAGGGTCCGTGATGGAGATTTCGATCAAAAGGTTAAGGTTACTTCCAATGACGAAATTGGCTATACCGGGGATGTAATCAATGAGATGACCGATGGCCTGAAAGAGCGTGATAAAATGCGCCAATCCCTTGAACTGGCAAAGGAGGTCCAGCAAAATTTTTTACCGAAGGCAGATCCCGAAATTGCCGGATTGGATATTGCGGGTAAAAGCATTTATTGTGAGCGCACCGGCGGTGATTACTATGATTACCTGGAAATGGGCGATCATCAACAGGGTAAAATCGGAATCGTTGTCGGTGACGTTTCCGGACATGGAATTTCCTCGGCCCTGTTGATGGCATCTGCTCGATCTTCATTGCGGCAACGGGCTTTACTTTCAGGAAATATCGCCCAAATTGTATCGGATGTGAACCGGCAGCTGACAAGAGATGTCGAGGAATCCGGCAGATTTATGACCCTGTTTTGCAGCGAGATCGATATTCAAAGCCGGAGTATTCGCTGGGTGCGGGCCGGCCATGAGCCGGCCATATTCTATGATCCGGCGACAAACACATTTGAGGAACTAAAAGGGCCGGGGATGGCCTTGGGTGTGGATGAAAGCTGGACATACGAGGAAAAACAAAAGTCAGGATTAACCCGTGGGCAAATTATTGTCTTTGGTACTGACGGCATCTGGGAGGCTCATAACGCCAGGGGTGAAATATTTGGCAAAGAATCGCTTTTTGAAACTATCCGCGAATATGCTGCCAAAAGTGCAAAGGAAATCGTTGCCGCCATAATTGATTCGTTGAATCGTCACCGCCATGACGTCATTCCGGAAGATGATGTGACCCTGGTGGTGGCTAAGATTGATGGCTAAATGCTATCTTAAAAAACTATTAATGAAAAATAGCAAGAATCGGGTGGCGCAATTTCTTCATTATGCCTATGTTGAATTAAATTTCAGATGGAGGCAACAAAATGAAAACCGAGGCGTTTTCCCAGGCATCCATAGATTATGAGCGCATCGAGAAAGCCATCCAATTTCTGGCGGACAACTTTCATTCGCAGCCGAATCTAAAACAAATTGCCGGCAAGATTCACGTGAGCGAATATCATTTCCAGCGTATTTTCAGTCGCTGGGTCGGTATCAGTCCCAAACGGTTTCTGCAATTTTTAACCAAAGAGTATGCCAAGACTCTGCTGGAAAAATCGATCAATCTTTTAGACGTTACCTACGAATCAGGCCTGACCAGCCCCGGGCGTCTGCATGATCTATTTGTTTCCTGTGAAGCGGTGACTCCGGGAGAATACAAAGCCAAAGGCGAAGGCCTTGAAATTGCATACGGCTATCATGTAACGCCGTTCGGTGAATGTCTGCTGGCGAAAACCGACCGGGGCATCTGCGGTTTAGATTTTGTTCAAAATAATGACCGGCGGCCGGTTTTTGCGAGTCTGGAAGATAGATGGCAAAATGCAACATTAATCGAGGACCCGGATGTCACGCGACCATTTGTCAAATGGATTTTCAATCCATCGGAGGGGCAAAAAACAACTCCCCTTCATCTGGTTTTAAGCGGCACCAATTTTCAAATCAAAGTATGGGAGGCGTTGGTCAAAATTCCCATGGGTGCGGTGGTTTCCTATGAGGATGTTGCGGCCCACATCGGGATGCCCAAAGCCTCCCGTGCCGTTGGCAATGCGGTTGGCAGCAATCCGGTCTCATTTGTTATTCCCTGTCATCGTGTCATTAGAAAAACTGCCGAATTCGGAAATTATGGGGGAGGGGTCGCTCGCAAGTTGGCAATACTTGGCTGGGAAGCCGTTCGTTTCAATAACTAAATGGTTATTTTTCCGCTGAGCTGCGTTCTCCGCGGATGTTAGCCCTCGACGTACTTTAAGTACGCCTCGCGCTAAAATCCTTGTGCGGCCTTACTCAGCAAAAAAATACCTCACTTATTTATTGAAACGAAATATTTTAAATTAAGAATTTTTATAAAACTCCTTTGGATTAAGCTCGGCGGAGCCGCCAAAATCCTTTTGCACAAAAAAAGTTGGTGATCAACCCGCCGGAAACCAGCACGTTTAATTTTTCAACATACCCGATATCCAATACCGGATCTACCGCTCCCTTTCCGGCCTATATAACTACATGCTAATTTTTGCGGATGCCCTTCATTACTGGCGCATTTAAGATTGCGCGTCTTGCATGATTTCATTTTGTGATTACGATAATATTAGAAGGCATTCATGTTGAGGCAATTCCGGGCTATCCGGCCTGTTTCAAAATTTTAATTAACGAACCATTTCTCAAATGACGAATCCACCCATCATAGAGTTTAAAAATGTTACCAAGCGATTTGATAATCGGACGATTCTGGATCGAATCAACCTGAAAATTTATGAAGGTGAAGTCACCACCATCATCGGTAAAAGCGGCGAAGGCAAAAGCGTTCTGCTCAAGCACATCATCGGTCTGCTGAGACCCGACGAAGGCAGCGTTTTATTTCGGGGCCGACCGATCGAAAAAATGAGCCGTAGAGAATGGAATGCCTACCTCGGGCAGGTCAGTTACATGTTTCAGAATAATGCCCTTTTCGACTCAAAAACGGTTTATGAAAATGTGGCCATGCCGCTGAGGAAATACACCGATCTTGGCAAATCGCAAATTCGAGAAAAGGTAATGGCGCGCCTTGAGCAAACCGAGCTGACTGACGTGGCTCACAAATATCCGTCCGAGCTCTCCGGGGGGATGCAAAAGCGAACGGCTTTGGCGCGGGCCCTGGTTACCGATCCGAAAATCGTCCTGTTTGACGAATTGACCACCGGACAGGACCCCATTCGCAGAAATGCCATCCTGGGAATGATTGCTGAATATAAAATGAAATTCGGCTTCACCGCCGTTTTGATCAGCCATGATATTCCGGATGTTTTTTTCATCTCCAACCGTATTCTGGCCCTTTACAACAAAAAAATTATTTTTCAGGATACGCCTGAAGCGTTCGAGGAACTTGATCATCCCTTTTACGATGAAATCATCACCAGCATCGAAAATCTGCAGGATGAACTGACCGGTATGTATTCCAAGCGCCAGTTCAAGGTACGCTATCAAACCGATCTGGCTCGTAAAAATGGACATCGCCACTTTGTGGTTGTCATTTTCACCCTTGAAGATCTGAACAGCATTATTGATAATCTGGGCCACACCGCCACTCAGAACAGCATTCGAACCATGGGGTCTTACATCAGCAAACACTTCGGTACGGTGGGGGGATTTTCCACGCGGCGCAGGATCAACCAATTCAGTACCGTACTGCCGTTTTCGGATCTGGATGAAGCCCAGAGCCTTTTAGTAGATTTTACCAGAGATTTTCGGCAAAACGGGCTGATCAGCATTGAGAATGCCGCCAGAGAGGTCAATCCAGCGGTACGCTGCTTTGAGTTTTCAATCAGTGCCGGATTGGCCCGGGGAAATCCCGATGTCGAGCTAAATTCCATTATGGCGTTTGCCGAATTTAATCGGGAACCGATTGCCCGATTCCAGTGTAATATTTAAAAGCTATCTCAAAAAGGTAGAGCGCCTTGTCCAGTTACCCGTTCACCGGTAATGAAAATAAAATTAACTTATTTTACTAAATTCAGCGGCTTTTTTACAACCCGCCTCAATCGCTTCGTTTATGATTGCCTTAAACGCTTTTTTTTCCAGTGTAAACATAATTTCAGTGGAAATGCCCCCCGGCGAACTGGCTTCGCCGATTAAATCGTAAGGAGACACTTGTCGGGTGTTCCACAGTTCCATTGAACCGGCAATCGTATGATATGCAATCTTTATTGATGTCTCCCGATCGATACCTAATCTCACTGCTGTATCAATGATCGCTTGAAAGAACAGGTGAGTTGTCACCGGGCTGCTGAGCGCTGTAACCGCATTGATGTTTTCTTCCCTCAAAATGACATACGTTCCCAGACAAGAAAAAAGCTCGATAACATCATTCCTTTGCGTTTCGGTGACGTATGGGTTAAAGGCAAGCGCCGCAATGCCTTTGCCGATCTGACTGGGAGGATTGGGCAGGGCTCTTACCACCGGGATATTGTCTCCTAAAGCCGCGTAGGTCTTCATTGGAATGCCGGCAGCCAGACTGATGATCGCTTTGTCCTTTGAAATTTTGTGTTCTCTTAATTCATTTAAAACCGGACCCACAACCTGGGGCAGAACATTGAAAAATATGAAATCGGCAGCGCTTACTGCGCGGTGATTGCTATCCGCAGTTTGAACAGAAAATTTTTTTTGAAGCGATTCCAGTTTTCGGGGATCGGGGTCACTGACAACCAGTTGGTTACCGGCCGTTTTTTTGGATCGGGTCAGATTCTCAATAATGGTGCTGGTGATATGCCCTCCGCCGATAAAAGCAATGGTGCGCTGTTTTAATGCCATTTATCGTTCTCCTTTTGCCCGCTTGTCCCTATGTTTGACGCCAGCATTTTTTTAAATCCCCCCTCCAGTCTGGCGCACGGGAAAAAACCCAATTCCTTCAAATTGCCGGTAACATCGATCGGCAGCGGTTGGCTTTCAACTTTTTGATTCAGGATACCGCCAATTAAAACCGGAAGCCTTATTTTTTGCCGGTCCAGTGCTTCTCTCAATTGTTTTGCGTATTCAAATGCCATCCCATTATGGGTGCTGACCAATATCGCTTCCGCGTTTTGGATATTTGCTTCTGAAACGATCTCATCCGGATTTACCTCAGCGCCCATATATATCATTTCAGCCCCGGCTTCAGAAAGAAGCTGGCTGATAACTGTTACGGCATGCTCATGCACATCGGTTGATGCGATGAGCAATCGGCGTCCTCCTAAAAGGGTTCTCATTTTTTGGGTGACAAACATCTGCCGATATTCATTGAAATATTTGTTTGACAATTCGAAAACATCCGTAGGTTTAATAGGTACTCGCCCTCTGATAAAATCTTCCTGTACCTTACCGGCCCCGAACATTTCTTCGAAAACGGCCGGTCCGAGGTTTTTGAGTACAAACAGGATTTGTACAGGGTCTGTAATATCGACGCCGGCCTCTTTTAGGCCATCCAAGGCGTTATCAAATACAGATTTTCCTGCACTGAGTATGGTATCGCAGAAATGATAGGCTTCACGGAAGTCAAAATGGCAAAAGAGTTTTCGAGCCGCTTTTTCGATTTGACGACCGAATTTTTGGGCTTCGGCGATTTCTTCAGCAGAAGGGATTCTTAATGCTTCCGTAACCGGCAGCGGCAGCACGGCATGGCCTGTGGGACATTCAAGCTGAGCCATAATATCCCAGAGTAAATATTCTGCTACCACACCTTGGTTCAGGGTGAAGTCCGGTGTAAAAGAAAGGGTATCACCGTAAAACATGGACCCCACACAATCAGGCGCATGAATTTTATGCAGTGCAAATACCCAACCGGCTCTTTTTATGGGATCGGTTGTCAGTCCGCCAATACAGTGAGCCAGTTTGGCGCCCAGAAGGTTTTCGACAATATAGTGTTCCAGATACGCCCATCCGGCGACGGTGGCACAATCGTAAAAAAGGGCGCCGAAGCCGTCTTCGAGGTAGGAGTGCACCATTGTGCCCTTATTTCTCAGGGTTCCCATAATCGCGATTGCCTTAACTGTTTCGGCAGCAGTTACGACTTTATCTTTCCACAACGGGACTTCATGAGCAAAAAATTGAGATAGATTTCCAATTGTGGTAACCCCCGCTTTCAGTGCCAGGATGGTGTTGTCCGTCGATGCGGGAAATCCGATCATAAAATCGCCCATATGCGGCTGGATTGGCACCGTTTGCCCAACCTGTTTCCAGGCTTTTATGGAATCCAACATGGGGCCGGTTTCAGCCGGTATGTTTTTTCGGTGTGCTTGCGGTAAGCCCATGCGTCGATCCAGGCAAATTCCGGCACGATCCACGACGAACCCATTCTCTTCAGCGGTATTATCAAGCAGAGCCAACGCCGCTGCCGTCGAATTCCATGAATTCATTCCAATATGAGCATGAAACATGATTGTATTTTCTTGCATACACCTTTTCTTATACGCCAATTCAGATTCCACGCCCATTTTACGCATGAAAGCGGTGCGGCCGATTCGAATATCCTTGGCCATCAAATGCCCCGCGTTCATAATTGCCTGGCTAGAAGGTAAATCTGTCCTTAAAATCTCTTGAACGGTTTTATGGAATTCCGAAAATTTCATTGGCCTGTTTTTTTGTCCTAAAAGGGGTTTTGATTTTAGATTTTTCTTTAGATAAGACTGACGGGAACTGATGGTTTTGTAAAGAAAAATTTAGAGACATCTTTGAGATTGTCTTCGGCCTTACTGTGACCCGGCCCGGTGTATGCAATTAATCCCGAAAATGCGGTAACGCTTTCTTTGCTTGACATTCAGTGTCGGGTTGCATATAATATATTGAAAAGTTTAAGAATAATTCATTTATCAACCTTTGCATATAAACGAAACTCTTCTGTTTGAAATTTAGCCTTGATATATTCAGCCTCGAAGGTTATCCATCCTGGAGCTTGACTCCGACCCATAAATGAAAGTAAACTTTTTACAGGCGGTTTCATTTTCGCCTGGCAATTTATTCGGGTACAATTAACCCATTCACCCTCCAATATTATCGAAGAAATTATGAGACTCTGCCCCAAATGTGACCAGCCGGTTGCCGAAGAGATCACGCACTGCCCGGCCTGCGGAAACGAAATCGGTGAAGGCCGCAAATACATCGATGATTATCGGATCGTCGATATTCTTCATGAAGGTCATTCCAGTTTTCTTTGCCGGGCCATCCGGGAACGAACCGGCGAGATGGTCATGATCCGCCTGTTTACGCTCGAATCGGGGGTCGACGAAGAAGTGGCTGATAGGCTCAAGCAGGAGCTGGAACGTCTCAAAAAGCTGCCCGATAAGGGCTTCGTCCGCCATTATGCCATTAGACGCTCAGGCGACGGGCTTTGGTACCGTATCAGTGAGTGGATCGATACCGAAAGCTGGGGGACTTTACTGACATCCGGGCGCCTGAAGGATCGCCAGGTGGCCTTTGATCTGTTTTTCCAGATGGCTTCCATCCTGACCGTGCTTCATCAGGAAGGCTACTTTATTCCCCACCTCATTTTAAACGATATTATGCTGGTCAAGGCTGAAAGCGGAAAGCTCGAGGTCAAAATCGACTATAAATTTTCACGGTTTTTTGATCCCAAACTCGACCGCCCCGGACCCATGCTAAAAAAATTGTTGAACGCCCACCCGGATATCGTCAACCATCGCCCCCTTGATTTCAGAAGTGATATCTGGTCGCTGGGCAAACTTTTTGTGGAACTGCTTTCAGCCGATCTGGAAACCACCGATTATCTGGCCAAAGTCGATCAGCTTAATTTGCCGGAAGCGGCCAAAGTCCTGCTGAAAGTCATGCTGGCCGATGATCCGGATATACGGCCCCGGTCCATGGCCGAGGTGGCGGTGTCATTGGCCCGCATTAAAGAAAGGCCCATGGAAGCAGTGGCGCAACCGCTGCCCCCGGCGGCCGCCGCGCGCAGGCTGACAATAAAAGGGCTGCAGAATCGCATCAGTGTGCTGGCCATTTTAATCATCGTTTTATCCGTTGCCGGTGTACTGGCCTGGTATCATCTCAGCCAGCGTAAAGAGGGCGTTGAAAACCGCCTGAAAGATTACGCCAATCAATATTCCCCGGCGGTCGCATTTGTACTGGTGGAGTACTGGTTGGAGGTCGATAATGAAAAAATGTATCGCAATATGGCGGAGGGCACTGTATTTTTGGTGGACAGCGAGGGTTATATGCTTACCAGCCGGCACGTGGTTTGCCCCTGGCTGGAGGACTCCAACCTGCTGGCCGCCGTTCATCATTTCAGAGCAGTTGAGAAGACACCGGAATTAAAATACCGGATATTTTTATGGTTTGAAGGCGCCCGGGCCTTTAACCGCGTCTCCCGCCTGATTGAAAGCCCGGATTTGACCGATGTTTATTTTATTGAAAATGCTTACAGCACCGAATCCGAACCGCGCTTGTCGATTGTCGGTGTGCCCAAGCCGCCGGTACAAACCCGTCAGGTGATCACATCGCCGCTTAAAGATGATTTTGCCGTCATAAAAATTGACCGGGTGCCGGAAGGACTGGAACCGCTGCCGTTGGACTTAAAACTGCATTCCAAGAGTGTTCCCAAGCTTTCACCGCTTATCGCCATCGGGTTTCCCCTGGGCAGCCGAACCCAGGCCGATACGGTTAACGCCAGTGTAACCGGGGGCAATGTGCGCCGATCTTTTGAAAATGTAATCCAGGTCGACACCTCTTTCTATGGCGGCAACAGCGGAGGGCCCATTATTGACGCGCGGGGCAAAGTGATCGGTATTGCCGCCGGCGTCGCCATGGATATTGCCCAGGGGCTGATGCCGACCCTAACCCCCCGCTGGGATCTGGGCATGGTGTTGCCCATTACGAATGCGGCAACGTTTCTTGAAGAATTAAAGGCCGGCCAGGCCAAGTGGAATGGCGAACTGGATTTTTCAATTGAGAAAACACTGAAAAAGATCAAGGAAAAAGCCACCGAGGGCCTGTGGGCCGAGGCACAGGCCTTGGCCGATGAAGAACTCAAGGGCAACCCACAGCCGGAGATGATTATGGCAGCCGGCATGATGCATTATTGCACCGGGGAAAACAAGGGCGCCGGCAAGCTGTTTTCCGAAACCCTTTCCATGGATCCTGAAAATCCGGAAGCCCGGCTGATGCTGTTTTTAATTGATTGGCTTGCCGGGAAAGGCGGGGAAAGTTCTTACCGCGAGGCTCTGCTGGCTGTAGACTGGCGTTCTTCAGGAGAATTTCAAGGACATATGGTCCGGGTTCTGGAGGGCTTGATCGATGAGGTTTCGGCTTTAGACAGCTGGCATACCGACTCTGAAAAAAGCTGGCTTAATTATGCGGTCGGCCTTATCCGGGTCAAGGGCCAGGATTGGGAGGGGGCAGAAAAGCTGCTGAGAGAAGCGGTGCTTACCTCTGATGCGGATGCATGGGAGTTTTTTGTGGCGAGTGCCAAACTGGAGCAATTGCAGAAACGCCGTCGAAAAGCGCTGAAGACCAAGGCCCAGTGGCGGGAATACAGTAAGGACATCAAGGCGTTTAACAAGCGCGTTAAGAATCATCTGGAGCAGGATGCAAAGCTTAAAGTCGAGTTACCCGCATTGATGACCAAATTTATCGATGAGACCGTGGCGATCAAAGAAAAACGGGAGGTGCTTAAAAAAATATTGGAGATATATCCGAAAAACCGCAAGATCTATGTGGCCCTGTCCTATTACAGCGCTGCTGACGAGGACTGGTCTCAGTCACTGGAATACATCCGCACCTTTTTAGATGGTGGCGGCCGTCAAAACGCAGATCGAATGAGTTTAGGAATTCTGGAAGCCGGTATATTAAACCAGCAGGGTCTTGCGGATGAAACCCGGGCAAGTCTCGAGGCCTTTGTCGGTCGCACCATGGATCCCTGGTATCTGACGATCAGCGACTATCTGTTGGGCAAACAGACTGAAAGATCACTGCTGGAACAGGCCGGGGAAAGCCCCGAGAATCTCCTCACTGCCCATAGCGCTGTGGGGTTATGGGCTGAAGGCAGCGGAGACAAGCAAAAAGCGATTAAACACTACCGAGAAGCACTGGGCTCTTTTCTGGATACATGGCTCGAATACGATTTTTCCAAAGAGCGCCTCAAGCGGCTGAAGCAGCCTTCAGGCTAGATATTCACCACAGAGCACACAGAGGTCACAGAGAAGAAATTCGAGAATTTTAGGTATAGCCTACTTCCCTCTTATTCTATAATCCCGTAGTCTCGCGCCAGATCTTCATCATAGCGTGCTTTCCTGCCCGGGCATTTTCCTCGCTGACAAAGCTGGCAGTTAGCAAAAGAAACCTCGGTCTGAAAATATATTCCGGATACGGATTTGGTGGGTATCATCAAAAGGGATTCGGTCAGGCGAACGCCAATGGCCGCCTCTACATCCGGCAGGAGTTGAAACAACTGGCTTTGGGCCTCGACTGGCCAGTCCTGCAACGATCCGGGACTCATAAACGAAATTTTTTTAAGGGCAAATTTATTGCAAAGGTGATCATGAAGCTGTTTGCGGACGGCCGCCAACGCAATATTGCCTATAACATCCAGATAATATTTTTCCAGGAGATCGCTCATCCTGCCGGATGCCTGTTCCAGCCCGGGACCGATCGAAACCACATAAGGGAAAAGCCGCTCGACTGCATTTAGATTTTTGCGCAACACCTTACTTTCCAAACGCAGGCCTTCGACCATAACCGCATCTTGCAGCTTTTCATCGATGTAGCACAGCTTAAATGCTGCTTTAGGCTCGATAAGGGTTTTAGCCTTGTCGATGAGGCCCTGCACCAATTGAGCATGCCTGTGTCGATCCAGGTGCAGGGATTTTCTGACCGCCTGCCGGTCGATTTGCGTTGTTAAATTTTGTAAAATTTCCATTGCGACAAAAACCAATGATCACGGCATGTATTTGATCCTGGTGATGTAATCTATTTGATGCCTTTTGTAAAATGTTATGATGACCAGATACCACAAAAAAAAGTACTCTTTATTGACACTGAAGCCGCAACTCTTTATACTCTTTTTTACTGCAAGGCAGCAGAAATTAGAAAAACATCAACGCTGACGGGGATTTTCACTTTTCAATTAAACCGTTTTCCCTCCACATTGTTGGAAACCAACCCGAATCTGTCAAAGCTGAAGAAAGGAGTTGCCTTATGGCATTAAATACACCTGAAGCACCCTTGAGAAAGTTGATGGGGCCGGGCCCGCTGGATATTCATCCACGGGTATATCGGGCGCTGACGTCGCCGGTTATTGGTCATATGGATCCGGCCTATTTTAAAATTTTAGACCAAGTGGCTGAGAGGCTCCGCCAGGTGTTTCAGACCCAAAACAAAGTGACCCAGGCAACCCCGGGCACGGGTACTTCGGGAATGGAGGCCTGTGTTGCCAACCTGATGGAACCCGGAGATCCGGTTCTGGTATGTGTACACGGCTATTTTGGAGATCGTGTGCGGCAAATGGCCGAACGTCAGGAGGCCGAAGTAACGGTGATTGAAGGTGAATGGGGCCAGCCGACTGATCCGCAACGGGTCGAAGAAGCGCTTAAGGCCAAAGCGTATAAAGTCATTACGTTAGTTCATGCCGAAACCTCCACGGGGGTGCTTCAGCCAATGGACGATATCGTTCGGCTGGTAAAGGAAAATGGCGTCCTGGTCCTGCTCGATACGGTGACTTCGCTGGGCGGTGTCGAATTAAAAGCCGATGCGTGGGGGCTGGATGCGGCCTACAGCTGTTCCCAGAAATGCATTGGCGCTCCTCCGGGGCTGGCGCCGGTAACCTTTAGCGATCGGGCGGTTGAGGCCGCCAGGGCCCGCAAACATCCGATCCGCAGCTGGTACCTTGATATTACGTTACTGGATCAATACTGGGGGTCTGCCCGAATGTACCATCACACCAGCTCAAGCACGCTGAATTATGCGCTTTTAGAAGCACTTTTGCTGATTGAAGAGGAAGGACTACAGAATCGTTTTGAGCGCCATTTAAAAAACCATCAGGCGCTGGTTGCCGGCGTAGAGGCCATGGGATTAAAGATGCTGGTCAAACCCGAGCACCGCTTGCCGACCTTGAATACGATTCGAGTGCCTGACGGGGTGGATGAAGCCAGAGTACGGGGCTATCTGCTGGAGACATTCAATCTGGAAATTGGTGCCGGGCTGGGGGCGCTAAAGGGACAGGTCTGGCGCGTGGGACTGATGGGATATTCTTCGTCGGCCGAAAATATCCTGTTTTTCCTGTCTGCCATCAGCCGGGCACTGGCAATCCAGGGCTGCAAGACTGATTTGTCAGCAGGGTCGGAAGCCTCAATGTCGCTGCTCGATGATTAAGGCGGGTAAAACGGAAAAGTCGTAAGGCGCGAATCCAATTCGACATTCCTTGTTTGATATTCGATATAGATACATGATTACTGATCAGCTCATTCATGATCTCCGGCAAATTGTCGGCGATGGCCAGGTATCGGTTTCCCGCGTGGAGACTGAACTTTATTCCTACGATGCTTCTCTGGCGAAAGGCCAACCGGGTGTCGTTGTTTTCCCGGGCGATTCCAACGAGGCTGCCCGGGTCGTCAAAATGACCCGCCAGGCCGGTGTGCCGTTTGTTCCCCGCGGGTTTGGCACCAATCTTTCGGGCGGCACCGTTCTGGTTTCAGGCGGTGTGGTCATCTGTCTGTCACGGTTCAACCGCATCATCGAAATTTCACCCCAACGGCGCTGCGCTGTGGTCCAGCCCGGTGTAACAAACCTGGAGCTTCAAAATGCCCTGGCGCCGCTGGGCTTTTTTTACGCACCCGATCCTGCCAGTCAGAAGGTGGCCACCCTCGGCGGCAATGTGGGTGAAAATTCCGGTGGACCCCGCTGTTTGAAATACGGTGTTACCACCAACCATATCCTGGGTATGGAAGTTATCCTTTCAACCGGTGAGATTGTTCGAATCGGCGGGTGTGCCTATGACCCGCCGGGATATGACCTTCGCGGTGCTCTGGTGGGAAGCGAAGGCACCATGGGGATTGTTACCGAAGTCAGCGTTCGAATTCTTCCGCTGCCCGAGACCATCATTACCCTGCTCGTTGTCTATGATGATATCGCCGATGCGGCGCGATCGGTATCGGATATCATTTCGGCCGGCATTTTACCCACCACTCTCGAAATGATGGACGCGCCGATTATCAATGCGGTCGAAGACAGCTATGCCTGCGGCTATCCCCGGGATGCGGCTGCTGTTCTGATCGTTGAAGTGGAAGGCCTCTCTGTCGGCCTCAAAGATCAGGTGGCGCAAATCAGTGAGCTGTGCCGTAAAAATCAATGCCGTGATATTCTTGAAGCCAAAGATGCCTCAGAACGCAACCGCCTCTGGGAAGGTCGGCGCGGCGCTTTTGGTGCGGTTGCCCGCCTGGCGCCCAATTATTTGGTCAACGATTGTACGGTGCCGCGAACCAAGCTGCCCGAAGCGCTGGCCAAGGTTGCCGAGATTGTTAAAAAATATGGTTTTGAGCACGGCAATGTATTTCATGCCGGCGATGGTAATTTACACCCGTTGATATTTTTTGATTCCCGGGATGCGGGCCAGCTGAAGCGGGTGAAAAAAGCGGGCTGGGAAATCATGGAGGTCTGTGTTGAGCTGGGCGGCACCATTTCCGGTGAGCACGGTGTGGGTTTGGAAAAAATTAACGCGATGCGCCTGGTTTTTTCTGAACAGGATTTTGCAGCCCAGCGGGGTTTAAAGCAAGCTTTTGATCCGGATAAACTCCTTAATCCCGGCAAAGTGATTCCGGTCTGCGATCAAAAAGAAAAAGCCGGCGAAGCGCAATCTCGCCGGAAGATTATCAGTGCAAAAACCGAAATTGCGGCCGAAAAGGAAATTATCGAAATAATTCAAAGCGCTGCTGCAAACGGAAACGCGTTGCTGCCCACAGGCTGCGGTACCTTTCCTCATTTCGGCAACCTGCCCAACAGGGCCTGTGAATTTTTAAATAGCGCTGATCTTAACGGGATTATTGAATTTGACCCTTACAATCAGTTCGTATCGGTCGAGGCGGGAGTTCCCCTTGATGTTCTCCAGCGCCAACTATCCGATCAAAATCAGTGGCTGCCCGTCAGGCCCTCTTTATCGGTTCAGGACCATTCCATTGGCGGTGTGATGGCACTGGCGGCCTGCGGGCCGGAACGCATGCACTACGGGGCCCCGCGGGATCTTGTTCTGGGCCTGCGCTTTATGAATGGCAGCGGCCAAAAAATTTCAACCGGCGGCAAAGTGGTTAAAAATGTAGCCGGCTACGACATGACGCGGTTGATGATCGGATCTGCCGGAACCTTGGGCCTGATCACAGAAGTGACCTGTCGGGTTATGACCATACCTGAGCGCTGCACGGCCATCAGCGCCGAAGGAACCTTGTCAGCCTGTTCCGCCCTGGCTTCCGAGGTCATCACATCCCGGCTGACACCGGTTTTTGTCGTGATTATTCCTGAAAATGGGCAGGGCGATGAAATGAAACACCGGCACTGCAGGCTGGAGATCGGATTCGAAGGGTTTGATAAAATTGTCGATGAGCAGCTTAAAAGGACACGAATTTTGCTTGAAAAAAGCGGCCTGGTTTTAAGCCGTCAGCAGGACTATTCTGTTCAGGATGGAATTTTTAAAGGCATCTATACGGAGCTGGCTCAGTCGGGGTTTATTCTTCGGGCCGATCTGCCCCTTGATCAGGTGGTCGGGTTTGTTCAGTCTCTGGATAACCGGTTATCAGAACCCAAAGTGTTTCTGGATTGCGGATGCGGCCGAATCTTTGCCGGTTTTGAAAACATGCCGGACGGGATGTGGGGCCAGCTGTGCGACCTTGGCAATCAACTGGGCGGCCATGTGATAATGGAAAATGCACCGGTTGAGTTCAAGAAACATCACGATGTCTTCGGCAAGGTCCGACCGGAATGGAAAGTGGCGTACCGCATCAAGGACGCTCTGGACCCGCACCATATCTTTGCCCCCGGGCGGCTACCCGGAAAAGTATAAAAAGTAAAAATTGGAGTAATGGAGCAATGGAGTACTGGAGTGTTGCAATATTTTTTCGGACCGATAACTTAAACAAAGGCAATATTCATGTTGGGTTTCGACCGCGCCTCAACGGGCATCACACAGCGATGATTCTAGTAGGTTGGGTTGAGGGATGAAACCCAACATCAGATTAAACGGTCTCAACCCAACCTACGACAGGCCTCATCGGCAATGGAGTTAAAGGTAGCCTTTTTATTGGTTATAGATCCGTATTTTTTTGCATTACTCCAGTACTCCAACACTCCAATACTCCGGTATAACTAGCCATGAGCAGTTCCAATAATCTAATATTTGAGATTTAGTGATTATGACAGAGTCCATCTCCGAACATTACGACGAAATCTCCCACTGCAACCGCTGCGGGTTCTGTCAGGTGGCATGCCCGATATTCCGATCCACCGGGCACGAGGCCGGGGTTGCCCGTGGACGTCTGGCCCTTTTGCGGGCCATTATCGAGGGACGCCTGGAGTGGGACCGGGAAATCGAAGAGCCGCTTTTTGATTGTCTGCTTTGCGGTGCCTGCACCGCCAATTGTTTTCCTGCGATCCCCACTTCCGATCTGGTCATTAAAGCCCGGGCGCAATATCTGGAAAAGGTCGGCCGCAAATCCATTCATCGGTTGCTCTTTGACCACCTTTTACCGTATCCGCGTCGACTGCATCTGGCTGCACGAGCGGTGGCACTGGGTAAAAATACCGGAGTTGCGGACCTGGCGCGCGCCCTGGGATTGCTGAAAATTTTCGGCCGTGATTTTGTGAATGCCAATGAAATTGTCGAGCGATTTCCCGCCCAGGCGTTTCGGGATAAAATCAAAACCGGAGCCCATAGAGGCAGCGGAAAATCCCTGCGTATCGGTTATTTTGTGGGCTGCGGTGTCGATATAATCACTCAGGATACCGGCTATGCGACCTTGCAGCTTTTGAAAAAAATCGGCAAGATCGTCCATGTTCTGGAAAATTGTTGTTGCGGCCTGCCCGCCTGGTCCTATGGTGATTTGAAAGCGGCGCGAAAACTTGCCGCTAAAAATTTGTCGATCCTGGACTCTGAAAAATTCGATGTAATTGTCACGGATTGCTCCAGCTGCGCTTCATTTTTAAAGAACTATCCTCAGCTTTTCCCTGAAGCGGGAAGACAACATGAAAAAGCCGCGGCAGTCTCCGCGCGTGTGAAAGATATGGTGCAATTGATTCATTCAATGGAAGCGGTTGCGCCTTCCCCGGATCCGGCCGTTACCGTGACCTATCATCATCCCTGTCACGCGGCCCGGGGACAGGGACTTTCGACAGAGCCCGGCGAAATTCTTAATCGGCTGCCGGGAGTAGAATACCGACCATTGCCGGAAGCGGACTGGTGTTGCGGAGGAGCCGGGTCCTATGCGTTTGCGCATTATGAGCTGTCGCAGCAGGTGTTGGATCGCAAAATGGAAAATCTAAAAAAAACCGGCGCCGACCTGCTGGTCACCTCCTGCCCTGCCTGTATCATGCATCTGTCATACGGGGTGCGCAAGCACGGCCTGAGTACCAAAGTCTGTCACATATCCGAGTTGGTTATTTAGACAGGATTTACAGGATTATTTGGATTTTTATTCTTCGCCACTTTCCAGACGAAAGTGGCGAAACCCAATCCCGCCTCAAGGGCGGGAAGACAAATTTAAAGCATGCCACCTATGGTGAATAATTACCACCATCGGGTATCTGTTTAAGAAAATTTAAAAAATTATCCTAAAAATCCTGTTGATCCTGTCAAAAAAAAATAAAAAAGGAAAAGAGAATGGCAAAGATTGATCTGCACGGCGTGTTTCCCCCGATTACGACCCCTTTTATCGACGGAAAGGTTGCTTACGACAAGCTGGCATCCAACGTCGAAAAGTGGAGCCGTACCGGTCTGAAGGGCTTTGTGGTGCTGGGGTCAAACGGCGAATATGTGTATTTATCTGAAGAAGAGAAGCGAACAGTTGTTGACACCGTTGTTCAGTCAGCGACAGAGGAGATGCTGATCATCGCCGGAACCGGGTGCGAATCCACCGCCGAGACATTAAGGCTCACCGAAGATTGCGCCCGGCTGGGTGCCCATGCGGCATTGGTGGTGACCCCTCATTATTATGCCGGCCGGATGCGGGAAGCGGCGTTGATGAAGCATTTTTCAGAACTGGCAGATCATTCACCGATTCCGATTTTGCTCTACAATGTGCCCAAGTTTACTCACATAAACATGGCGGCCGATTTTGTCACCCGGCTCTCCGAACACCCCAAAATTGTCGGCCTCAAGGACAGTTCCGGCAATGTTATCCAGCTCGGGGAAATATTAAACGAGGTTGCCAAGGACTTTAATGTGCTGGTCGGAACTGCCGGCGTATTGTTCAGCGGACTGACCCTCGGTTGTGTGGGCGGAATCAGTGCTCTGGCCAATGTGGCTCCCGAAGCGTGTGTCAAAATTTTTGATCTGGTCAAAGCGGGTGACCTGGATGCAGCCCGGGAGCTGCAGCTTAAAATGATTCCGGTCAACCAGGCGGTTACCGTTGTATACGGTGTGCCGGGATTAAAGGCGGCCCTGGATATGCGCGGCTATTTCGGAGGCGATCCCCGTTTGCCCTTGCTGCCTTCCTCCGAACAGGAAAAATCAGAGATGGAAGCCATTCTAAAAAAAGCTGACTTATTAAATTAAAATGCTTCCTTAACTTCGGTCTCTTAATTATTCCTTCTGACCTGTCGTTTTTCGGCGGTGAAGAGATAGAGCCCCCCTGCTGCTAATAGAGACAGCATGCACACCCAAAACACCGCATCGAATGCCGCCGGTCCGCGCGACGCGTCCGGGTAAAGTCGCTGCATTAAAATCCCCAGACCCTGAAGAAATACCGCAGGGCCCAGCATGTTGAAAAAATTCACACCGGCCATGGCGGCCCCCGCCATTTCAGTCGGCATCAGATCTTTAATATGCGGATACATCAGCAACCCGGCAGAGGAGAAAAAACCGAAGGCAAAGAAAAAGGAAGCGACGACAACCAGGCTGGCATTTGTCGGAATTGACATCAGACCCAAAGCAATAACGGCAAGGGTAACCAGACAAAAAATAATGATCCATTTACGCGTCTTGAAAATCCGGTCAGACATAACCCCCCAGAAAGGACTTCCGATAATTATCCCCACAGTCATCAATAATATGAGATTGCCGGCTTTTACTGCAGAGTAGCCTATCACTTCCATCAAAAACGGACCGGCCCATAACGCCTGAAAGGCTGCAAATGTACCGTAGCGGACAAAAGTTGCCACGGAGATGAACCAGTAATCTCTATCTTGCAGGAACATAGCCAGGTTAGAAAAAGCCTGCCTTAAACTGATCGATGGTTCCCTGCTCGAGGTGTGGATTGAAGACCGGGAGGGTCTGTCACGAACAACAATATAAAATGTAAGGGTTAAGATCAGATTGATTCCGGCGATTAGCTGGAAGCTGTGGCGCCAGCCCATTTGCTCCACCAGCATGACCAGCGGGGTTGCCGCGATCATGTTCCCGAAGGTTCCGATAGAAGCGACAACGCCGATTAGAGTGGCGAAAATGATGGGCTCAAACCAGTCGGTTAGCAGTTTAAAGGTCCCCATCAAATTGCAGGCCATACCGATTCCCAGCAGGACGCGGCCGACCAAACCGATGCCTAAAGAGTCGGCCATGGAAAAAATAACAGCACCCAGGATACCCAGCAGGGAAAGCACCGTCATCATCCATCTGGGGCCCACTTTATCCAAAAGCACACTGATCGGGATCTGGGTCAACGCAAATCCATAAAAAAATGAGGCCGATAATAAACCCAAGCCCTGTGTGTCAAGGGATAGATCCCGGATTAACTCCGGAGCAATCACGGCGTTGGAAGTCCGATAAAATTGGGACAGGAAAAAGTGCGAGGTTGCGAGTATAAATATGATCCAGCGACGAGACATCATTTCGTTCTTGATATTAGCAATTGCCTTCGTTACCTAAATTTTGCACGAGTCGGAGGCTTTCATATGCAAGGCACTTAAGGGCGAAGTCGTAATATATTACTTCGAGCCCTTAATAACGCAGCAGATGGAAGCCTCCGGCTCGCCCGAAGGGTGAAAAGTGATGAGATAAAATAATTTTCATCCTTTATCCCTGATCGGTATTTTGTTTTACGTCTATAATTTGCTTAACTTGCTGTCATTAAATGTAATCTCAATTTCTCATTAATTTTCATGCAAGATTCAGGTTTGATTTAGTTGCGGCATATGCGTTATTATGGGGCCGGGCCCGCATGTCAAGCACAAAGTATCGCAATTTACCATTTATTCTGTCCCAGGTTTTCTTGACACCCATCCTTTGGTTCCCTATATTCGATTAATCAGAAGCAGAAAAAATAATCCACAGATTACGCAGATTACGCCGATTAGAAAGATTAAGAGGTATTTATGGTACTGAAAAATAATCTGCGTAAATCTGCGAAATCTGCGGAAGTATTGAGCAGTTAAGATATCCTAAAAATCCTGTTAATCCTGTCTATAATTATTAAAAGGAAAATATCATGCGAAGACCCATATCCATCGTTGCCGTAGTGGTTGTGCTTTTTTTAATCGGTTGTCAAGCGCCCAAGATAAGGCTTTTTCCAAGTGCGGCAGATCCATTGAACGAGTATACGCTTGCGGGGGAAGAAACGGGCAAGGTGCTGGTTATTCCGATCAGAGGGACGATTTCCGATGCTCCCAAAAGGCAGTTTATTATCACACGGCCGAGCATGGTTCAGGAAGTTGTATCTCAACTCCGCAAGGCACAGAAGGACCCGGAAGTTAAAGCCCTTGTCCTGAAAATCAATTCACCCGGCGGTTCCGTCACTGCCAGTGATATCCTCTATAATGAAATTGTGGCTTTTAAGCAAAAAACGAAAGCAAAAGTGGTGGTTGTCATGATGGGCGTCGCCGCTTCCGGCGGATATTACATCTCGCTGCCCGCCGATTATATTTTAGCTCACCCTACATCGATAACCGGTTCGGTGGGCGTTTTGTTTATACGCCCGGATGTAGCCGGGCTGATGGATAAAATCGGTATTGACGTTGAAGTGAGCAAAACGGGTAAGAACAAGGACATGGGGTCCCCCTTCCGGCAGGCGACCGCCGAAGAAAGACAAATTATCAAAGACATGATCGATCAGCTGGGCAAACGATTTTTGGATCGTATTGCTGAGCACCGCAAGATCGACCCGCAGCGCTTGAAGGAAATCTCATCTGCCCGTATTTTTTTAGCCGATGATGCCTTAAAACTGGGTATGGTTGACCGGATCGGATATATCGGTGAAGCGGTCGGCCTGGCCAAAAAGCTGGCAGAACTGCCGGAAAATGCAAAAGTGGTTGTTTATCGCCGCACCGAGTACCCGGACGACAACCTTTACAACACCTCTACCTCTCATTATGAAGGCCGGGGGCTGTCAATTGTATCATTGGATCTTCCCGCCTCCCTGACATCTTTTCAGGCCGGCTTTTATTACCTGTGGCAGCCTGGAGTCATGGGCGAATAATTTATAGAGAGCGCCCTGTTCAGTTTGCCCGTTATACCGGAAAAAGTAAAATTAGACTTTTATTTCTTAATTTTTTTGCTTTACAATGCCACATGGCTGTATTATATTTGCAATATGGCACAAAACAAAAAAGGGGAGGAAGTCATGGTGGCAAGAGCACAAACAAAAAAGAGCCAAAAATCAGCAAGAGAAGTTACCGGTAAAGATGCTGTGATTGGAATGAATTTAATTAGAACGGAGAAAAACGTATTAATCCAAAACATCAAAAAGGGCTTACCCATATCTGCATTTGAAAAGATTCAAAAGGAATTAGATGTTTCCTCAGATACACTGGCTTCTACTGTTAATATCGCCAGCCGCACTTTAGCACGCCGAAAAAAAGAAGGGCGATTTCACCCCGATGAATCGGAAAGAGTCCTAAGAATTGCCAGCTTATTTGATAGGGCACTGCAGGTTCTTCATAAACAGAATAGGGTGCAGCTTTGGTTTAGATCACCCCAAAAGGGTCTGGGTGGTAAAACACCCCTGGAATATGCTGATACAGAACCTGGCGCTAGAGAAGTTGAGGACCTGCTTGGCCGCCTCGAACACGGTGTGTTTTCCTAATGGCACTCGCATGGCGCATCATTCAAGCACATGTCGCAGATCGTGCTTTTTCCGGTGAAGGAGCACGCCGTTATGGCGGCCGGTGGAATAACAATGGGATCGCGGTAGTTTACACATCTGGTTCAATCTCACTGGCCATCTTAGAGGTTTTGGTTCATATACCGATTTATGACATATTGGAAGAATACGTTTATATTCCAGTGGAATTTGATCAAAAAATATCTCTTTCTTTAAAGCTGGATGAGCTGCCGGAAAATTGGCAAAAAGATCCTTCACCAAGGGCCAACAAGAAGATTGGTGATGCCTGGGTTGAAAGCCAGGAATCGGTTATTTTAAGAGTCCCCAGTGCAATAATTCCAACAGAGAAAAATTATCTGGTTAACCCGGCTCATCCAGATTTTAGCAAATTAAAAATAGGTGAGCCGGTAGAATTAGAATTTGACCCAAGGCTAATAAAGCCATAACGGCAAGGATTATTAAGTTGTTTGTTGACAACCTCTTTATCTACTTACTCATCGAAAGTTCCAGGGGGCTGCCCGCCTAAAAGATGCGTAATGGTTATTTCCACAATCTCCTGCCACATTTTGTTTCCGACCGATGCCTCGTCAATAATGAGGTGATGCATTCTAACCTCAGTTGCTGTTTTGTCTTTTTTGACCGGATGTATTTTCCATTGATCAAGGTTTTGATCCCGGACCATGTTTTGTAAACCGGAAAAGGAAATGAGCTCATCCTGCTCATCGATAAAGACAACGGTGGGTATATTTATTTTCGGATTCAGATTATTTTCTAAATGCACATACATATCAAACAGGGCATTGTAAGCGGCAATTGATGTCCCATCATTTGTCAGGTAGGACCGATGAGCGATGCTCGGGACAACTATTCTCGGAAAAGGCGACAATATTTTTAAAAGGCTATTTCGTTTGTGCATTTTAAGGGCCGGGGCAAACAGCACCATTTTGTCAAGCTTAACATTTGGATTTGATGATAACAGATCGACACCGAGCAATCCGCCCATCGAAAAGCCGACAAAAAACAATGGAGTTCCATACAGATTGCCTTTTCTTTTAACGAGGTGATAGGCGTGATAGGCCTCGGTTTTCCACAATTGATAGGTAACCGATTGGAAAGCTTCTATGCGCGCATCGGCGCCTGTCGTATTGTCGAGATGCGTATAGTTTTCGCCGTGACCGCGTAAAGACAGGTTTAAACAATCAATTCCGAAGTCATTCATCTTGGCGATAATGGGCTCCATTTTGTCCGGACGACTATTTAGTCCATGAATAACCAGGGCCACACCGTTTAATTTTGTATTGTTTTTTCTTTCATACCAGCGGATAGAAGGATTCTGCGCCTCTTTTTTAACTGACCGTTCATCCGAATATTCCAGGGCCGGCACCGGCCTGCTGGATTCAACACGGGGGCTTTGGTTGTCGGCGACCGTTTCAGGTAAGCGGTAAGCGCCGGCAGGCAGAATTAAACTTACGATTAATAAAGCAATCGATACGGCGTTCATAATGACCTTCAGTTGAGTTACGGTTTCTTCACCATCTGAAGATTAGCATACAGAGTTAATGCGCCCGGCAGGCGCTGGAATTTTATATATTTTTTTCTACACTTCGAAAAACCCAATTTCATCAATCCCATATCATATAATCATTCTAACGGAAAAGGAGGAAAAACGGCTACTGAAAAGAGTATTTTCTGGTAAATTGTAATTGACATCTGCCTATGAATTAAATAAAAGTTATCTCAAAAATGCATCTAACACCCAAGAGCTTTGTTGTGAGCCTCCTCAAAATGCTCACATACGTCCCGTGTATGCTGCGCTTTTTCGTCGGCTCACGCCTTGCTCTTGGGCGTGATCTACTATTTTTGAGATAGCTTTAACATAGGCGTCATCTTACAACAGGAGGTCAGATATGAAAAATATTCGCATCTTTCTCAAACCGGTTGGCCTTTTTTTGGCCGTTTTTATGGTTATACTCTCCGGTCCGTATCAGTCTGCCACGGCCGCCTTGATCGGAACCGAATCGGTTATCAATACCGATCGCGCGCAAAATGCCCGGGAATATCTTAAAAGCTTATTGGCCCGCCAGGATGTGAGAAACGCGCTGGTATCCCAGGGCATCGATCCCCGAGAGGCCAAAAACCGCATTGATAGTCTGACCGATGAAGAAGCGACCCTCGTTGCCGATCAATTGCAAGAGCTTCCTGCCGGCGGTAGCTTTTTTACAACCCTTCTTATTGTTGCCCTCATCGTTTTTCTGGTTCTTTTAGTTACGGATATTACCGGCTATACGGATATATTTCCCTTCGTGAAATCCAATAAGTAGAACCGTCAAAAATTTGCCGATTATGAAAATATTTTCACAATTCGATGTGAAAATATTTTCATAATCTTCTATCAGGCCCAACGGCACTATTTACATAAGTATATGTTATTACTTAAAATATTAGTAAATATTTGAAATTTCACCGTATTTGGCATGCTATTTGTATAGATGTATAGGAAAAATGATCAACATCTTTTTGGTCTCTCGAATGTGCGTGCATCTTCCCCTGCGGGCTTCAACCCTAAAAAGCGAATGACCGCGCACGAGAACAACGGCATTCAGGGAGCCATAAGCAAAAAGGCAGAGCCAATTCAGGATCTGCCTTTTTTCTTGTTTAAGATAGCTTCTAGTTGTCCAGTCGCTTCCCTTCCAGCACCTTGAGCTGTTGGGGTCGTGGTTTATCGTAGCTGTATTTAATCCGCTGGTATTCAGATCGAAAGCGGTTAACCTCTTCTTTAACTGACTTCTTGTCGATAACGCACTCCTTCATCAATTCCGCAATGCGTTCCATTTCCACTGTGCCCATCCCGAATCGTGTCATTTCCTGGACACCAATTCGAATGCCATCCGGATGATCGTGTGCCTTGAGCGGCTCATGCGGCAGCATATTCATGTTGATAATAATATCGTTGATCTCCAGGTTTTTGGAGACCCGTTCACCCCCGCGAAAATCTTTCACATTGATCGCGATCTGATGGCTTTCGGTATACCCGAATTCCTTGGCCTGAACATCAAAGCCAAAACGGTCCAGGGCAGCCGCCAGCGCCTTGGCATTTTTAATGGTCTCCAGAGCGTATTGTTCACCGAATTCCATCATCTCATAGGTACAGATGGCCATCTGGGCCAGCGTATCCAGGTGATGGTTGCTCGATGACCCGGGGAAAGCACCTCTGTCAATTTTGCGCCAGTCGTCATCTTCCATGTTGCTCAGGATAAGACCCCGTTGGCTGCCAAAATAGGTTTTATGGGTGCTGGCGGTCATTAAAAAGGCACCTTCTTTTAAGGGTCGCTGGAATTGCTTGCCGGCAATCAGACCCAGCACGTGGGCTGCATCATACATGATTCGCGTGCGGTATTGCCGGCAGACTTCTGAAAGCTCCTGGACAGGCTCCGGAAATAAAAACAGGCTTTTGCCAAGAACAATAATTTTGGGTTTGGTTTTTTCGATCAAGTATATCGTTTTTTCCAGATCAAGATGATATCCGTCCTCAGTCAGGGGGATATCAATGATATTTTTAGTGAATTTTCCAAGCGAGCCTTCCCGATGATGACTGATATGGCCTCCGGCCGGAGTTGAGTTGACCATTACCACGTCACCGGGGCTGACAAAACGGCTGAAAACCGCTTCGTTGGCATTGGTGCCGCTGATGGGTCTGACCTCGGCGTGATCGCATGCGAAGATGATCTTTAAATTGGTCGTGAGCTGGTTTTCGATTTCATCGATGTACGATGTTCCTCTGTAGTACCGTTCTCCCGGATGGCCTTCTGCATATCGATGGGCAAAATCGGATCCGGCCTGGGCGCGGGCGCGTTGGCTGACAATGTTTTCACTGGCAATCAGGTTAATGCATCGATTTCGCCATTGAGACTGCTTCTGGATCAGATTTTCGATTTCGCTGATTTCTTTTACATACATTTTAAAAATCTCCCTTTTTTGAATTAAGCCTTCCGTCTGTCACAATTCGATTCGTTTGTCAAATGCCTGTCCCTCTTGCCAGCAATTCTCGGTGAAATTAAGCAAAAGATTGCTTCGTCGCTCACGCTCCTCGCAATGACAGTGCGAAACATTTGCGGGTGATTGCGAGCGAAGCGAAGCAATCTCAATTCTCTGATATCTCACCGAGAATTGCTGCTCTCTTGCGAACCAGCTGAGTTGGACTTATCTTTTTTTTAAATAGTTGAACTGGTTTCAAAAACTCAGATCATGTTCGAAGGCAAGGCGTAAGCCGACTCAAAAACGGAGCATACACGATAGTATGTGAGTATTTTGAGCCGGCTTACTGAACTCCCTAATTTCCATAAAAAAAAGATGCGAAATCCCGATTTGTACGGGACAACACAGCATTCGGACATTGCATGGGGTTTTGAAACCAGTTCTGTAAATATGGAGGAAAGCCATGCCAATCTATGAATATAACTGCGAACACTGCAGCTACAAATTTGATAAACTCGTTATGAGCCACAACAGCGACGTGAAATGTCCCCTTTGCCAGGGGGGTGTCAAAAAACTGATGTCAACGTTTTCCGTTGGCCATGACGATAACATCAGCGGCAACCTGCCGCCGGGGGTTGGCCCCAAAATGTGCACCAATTGTTAGAACCCATTTCAAAAATGTCTTTTGGCCCAATATCTTTGTTGGAGCCTCGTTTAAAATCCTCGACATACAACAGTATGCCTCCGGTTTTAAACTCGGCCCCGCCGCGATCTTGAACCAAAATCCTATTTTTGAAACGGGTTCTAATATTTTTGTTTGGAAGGTCTTGTGGTTCTTTTGTGGCAGATATTGAGCAAAGGCCTCAGGGAGAGCATTTGTGTGCTCCGGCTGAGGTCTGTATAATCAAGATATTCTTAATTTCTTTGCGCCTCAATCAAGCTATGGTGGGATAAAGCTCGAGCAAACGATTTCCCAGCATCTCTGCCAGGCGTTTGAAAAGCAGGGCTTCGTTCTGGGGATATTTTTTCAGGATTTCAAGAAAAACATCCCGATCGAACTTCAGCAGATTGGTTGCCTGCATGCATTCGCCTGAGGCGGAATAACGATTCCTGCCGATCAGGCCCGACCAGCCGATGATCTCCCCCGGTTGACGGACCATATAGACGACCGGGCCGGTTTCGCCCAGGCTCAGTTTCACCCTGCCTTTGAGCAGAACATAAAAATGACTGGCCTGATTTCCCTCCTGAAATAGCAGGTCGCCTTCTTTTTGGGATATCCTTTCTGAGATATCCAATACTTCCATGGTAAATTTTTTACCCATGCCCATAAAAAAATCTGACATTTTGATATACATGTTTTCTGCTCCTGCTTGAATTGCTGCTTCGGCAACCAGTTTAATATGCAGAGTTGTATGTAACCGAAACACCATATTTTAAATCAGCAACGGCCATTACAAAATTTTTCAATTCAGTTCACCGAATTGCCGCTGTCTCCCACAATAATAAACGGTGCCCAGAAAAAAGGATGGGCATAACTGGCAGTGATCTTGCCGCTGGCAGGGTCTTCCATCCCCGGACCATCCATCAAGGCCAAAATGGATTGTCGCAAAGCGCCCGCCTTGGATAGGGTATTATCCTTTTTTTGATATTCAAATACTTTAGTAGTCAGCTGTCGGGCCGAAGTCGTCTCCACCGGCCACATGCTTACCAGAATAGCGCGGGTTCCAGCATAAAAAAACGCCCGGCCCAAACCCGATACGGCTTCTGCACCTGCACCATCAGCAGCACCCGTATTGCAGGCTGATAGCACCACCCAGTCGGCATTGAGCTTGAGTTTTAAGATTTCTCCCATAGTCAGCAAACCGTCTTCATTTTCACCGGTAACTTTTGGGGAGCAAAGCGCCAGGGCCGGCTGGTTCAGTCCATCCAGATCGCCGGGAACCAATGCATGGGTGGCAAAGGCAATCACCTGCCGGTCGGATAAATCCATGGTTTTTACCCGATGCTCGGAAGCGCGTTTGCCCACAAAAACATCCGTACCCGGGTCGGCCTCCAGGGCGCTGGCAATGCTGTTGATCTCTGCGGCTGTATCGGGCAGGCGGTTTAGCATGCCCAGATGACTTGAGGTGATGGCTTCGCTGTCCAGGTTGCCGGTATCGGTGATGCGGATACCGCGAACCTGCAGCGGCTTTTGCAGACTGGCAACTCTGGTTTTTTTTATGGCTTTTTCTTTTTTAGCCTCAGCCAGCTGCGCTTTGTTGAAAAACGGATCGCCAAAGCCGGCAAAGGCTTTGCGTTCGGGATTTGCCTGCGGAAGACTTCGCAAGGTGACAAACGTAGACACTGACGGCTGGCGGGTGATCGATAACTTCCGAATTAGCCAGGGAACGTTGCGGTAATTTGCAAAGAGCACATCATTTTCTTGAAGTTTGACCGCAGCGGTTGGCAGGATCGCAAACGGCAGCTGACCCAGGGGGCCGTGGGCCACGATGATCAGATCAGTGGCATCTTTCCAGCCTGCTTCCACCGGTTTGAGGAGATGATCATAAAGTTCGTAGGCCTGTTGAAGATCAAAAGCAGGGATATCGCCTAATGTCTTTGGTTCAGGGGCAAGTGTTTTGCGCAAACCGACCACCATTTTATTAAGGTATTCTCTTCCTAATGGTAAGGCGGCAAATGCAATTATACCTTTATAGGGCAGCGCCCAGACATAGGTATGGTGTTCAGAGCTGTAAATGGAAATCAGAGCCTCGCCGGGTCGAAGATGCTTTTGGGCCATTTCCGGGGTTATCGGCCGGGGGTGGGTAAAATCAGAGTACTTCGGGAAGCGGCGTTTGATTTCTTCGAGCAGGGCCTCGCGCGCCTTGCCCAGGGTGTCCAATTTGACAGTCAGGTTTTCAATGACCACCGCATCACGTTGATCCTCAGGGGCAGCCAGGGTATCTGTCAGGATGGCCTGAAGGGCACTGATCTGGTGTTGAGCATCCTGTTCTTTTCGCACCAGATCTGCCAGCTCGGATTCGTCAATTAAAGTCCGGACGCCGCTTGAACCTACAGCACTTTGCACGACATGACCCCGCAAGGTATCGGCCAACCGGAAGGCCTCGGCGGCTGCGTTGAGGTTAAGCTTCTGTTCAAGCTGATTTCGGTAAATTTGTGCTAACAGATCGAGGTAAGCTTCCCCGATGCTTTTAAACCGCTGACTGGATGAGTAATCGCCTTCAGATGTTGAGTTGGCAGCCAGCAGCATGGAAATCGATTTTGAAAAAACACCTACGGCCTGTTCAATATTTTTTTGACTGAAATAGGCCATGGCCTGAAATGCCTGCATTTCAGCTGTCAGGTAATGGGATTTCCCCAAATTTATTTGATATGTATGGTAGGTATTTGAAATCAATTTCATGGCTTCTTCAGTACGCTCATTCTTCAGCATGGTAAGTATAAGACTGGGATTTTGGGCCAGTCCCTTCTCATAGAGAAACTGATTTTTAATCAGACACATCTGAGCACGTTCGTACTCTAACATGGCCTCTGAAAACTTTTGTTGATCGGCCAAGACATTGCCAAGCAGAAATCTGATTTGCCCTATAGCAAAGGAATCGGCAGTAATTTTTGAGTCTTTGGTAATATCTATTGCAGATTTTATGATTTTTTCCGCCGTCTTTGTTCTACCCTGTGTCTGAAGAATTTTGCCAAAATGTCCAATAATCCATCCAGTTTCAACAGAAGTCATACCAAAAAGCCCGATTGCCTCTTTCAAGGCTTGGCGTATTTCAAGTTCAGCCTCAATCAAGCGGTTTTGTCTCATAAGGTTTTGGGCCAGATAGGCTCTATTGTTGATAACAAATCCTGGAATCCGCTTTTTAAGTGACGGTGCCAGACTCAAGCCCCTTCTCCAATGTTTTTCGGCTTCTTTAAATTTGCCTTTGAGTTCGAAAACCTCTGCCTGCATTCTTGCGGCTAAAGCGCTTTCAGTTGCCCCTTTGAGTTGATTACAAATATAAACACCTCTATTTTTGTATCGTTCAGCCGATTCAAGATCCCCGATGCGTGTATATGCAGTTACCAGGTTTCTATAGACTGATGGGTTTTCATTTTTGCTTAAACTGAGCTCAAGAAGTTCAATAGCCCTTTTGAAGTTGCCAGCAAATTTTTCCAGCGTACCTAAACGTTCTAAGAATTTGGCGCTGCTGATACCGGCTTTCTCGGAGAAATTTAAAGCAGTTCGAAAATCTTTTAAAGCTTGGTTGTAGCGACCCAGTTGAGCTGCTGCCTGTCCTCTATTTAAATAAAAATATGCAAGATTTTTTTGATCTCTGGTTTTGGGAGGATTTTTTTCAGCCATGGCCAAATGCTTCATTTTAATGGCCTGATCAAATCGACCGGGCTGGGCAAGAATCGTTAAGATATCGTCAATACGGCGCGGCGGCGGCACGAAGGCTTCCCCGCTCATTGACACTGTGACTTGCTTTGCTTCCTCCACAGACATCTTGCCGGCGCAACTGATTAGAACCACGAGTAGAAAAACGAAAACGGGCAGGTACTTTGTGGGAAAACTTTTATTCCATGATCGTCGGAGAAAGCGGTGAGTTTTTGAGGGTTTCATTTTTGAATCTTTATTAAAGCCGCCTTACTTTACCCGCCCGATAACCAGCTCCCCTTCGGTCTCCCCTTTTTTAACCGGGTGTTGATCCTGACCGGATGCCTGCGGGACTTTGCGGGAGATATAGCTGAACAGCTCACTGACGGTAATGATACCGTCGCCGTCTTGATCGGCGCGGCCTTTTAAGCCCTCCAGCATATAGTAAGAAAAGACGCCATGCTGCAGGTTGTCATCTTCTTTGCTGACCTCATTGGCCGAACAGGAAGAAATGATCACCCGCCCTTTGCCTTTTGCAATGCGCTCATAGAATTTGTCGGAAAGATTGGCCCGCGTTTTGGAAGCCACCATGGTGCGGCCGCCGCTGGCGCCGCTGTAACAGGTGTCGGCAATAAAAATGAGGCGGTCTGCGCGGATGCGCGTAAAGATCGTTCGGATGTCATTCATAGAAATAGAGGTTGAATACAAATCTTCTAAATTGGCATCATGGGGTAACAGATATTTTTCAAAACCATCGCCATCAGGATTCGATGGATCCGGTTCAACGGCGCCATGCCCCGCATAAAAAATAATAACCGTATCTTCTTTAGAGGCTTTTCGTTTTAACTTGGTTCCCAACAGGCTTTGGATGTTATCCCGGGTTGCGTTTTGATTGCTTAAGAAAAAGATATGGTCTTCGGGCAATCCGATGTAATTTTTAAGATAATGCTTGAATGCCAGGGCGTCGTTGACCGCATATTTCAAATTACGAGCATTTGGATATTCATTAATGCCGATCACCGCTGCCCAGACATCCCCGCGTTCTTTGTCACGGGTGATGGTAATTATTTCATTCGTCGTTGTTCCGTCTGTATCTGTGGCGGTGAGCTCAATAATATTTTGTCCGTAGGCAAGCTGCAGCTTTTCGGTGATCGCGATTTTTTTCTGTATAGCCGCATCTGCGGCTGTAACCTTGATGCCGCGTGTCGACGTTAACTTCAACGGCCGGCCGTTTAACATTACCTGAAAGTCGCTGATGCCCTTGTCATCTACCGCCACCACATGCAACATCGTGGTCGGCATCTGTACCTTTATTCCGTTTTCCGGCTTTGATACCACCAGTACCGGAGCCATGCCTCGATTTAGCCGCTTTTTGAGCTCACCCACCTGGCGGACCAATTCGGTTTCGCGATCGCGCATGGCGGCAAGCTCTTTCTTGGATTCCTCAGCTTCCATGCGGGTTTGTTCTGCTACGGCACTAAGGCTGGTTATCTCTTCCTGTAGCTTTGATTCTTTTTCCTGAGAAATCTTTACGTCTGTCTCTAATTGCGATTTTTCCTGCAGGGTTTTATTTAGCGCTTCTTCAACGTTGGCCGTAGCGGCCTGACCTTTAGCTTGCTTTAACTCCTCTTTTAATGCCTGTACTCTGATGTTCAGCCGCTCCAATTCCCCCCGGTATTCACCGGACTGCCCCCTTGCGATATCCAGCTGGGCAAGCTTGCTCTTAAGCTCCCGTTCTTTATCATAAAGAGATTCAATCAGTTTCTTTTGTTTTTCAAGTGCAGTCTCCCTATTTTTTAAGGAGTCTTCCAGCTTATTTTTAAAATCTTTTTCGCTTTCTAACTTTTTGACCAACTCCTGTTTTTCTGTTTCTACCCTTTGATACGCCAATTTTGATTGATAGACATCCTCAATTGACACCTGGCCGGCTTCATTTTTCCAGTGGGCAATTTTCTCGTCGGATATTCCCAATTTTTTTAAAGTGATTTCTGAAATCGTCCGGACGGAATTATCGGTATCGCCTAGAAGAAAGCTGATATGGCCCGCTGCCTCCGGATATCCGAGTTGTCCAAGGGTATCAACTGCCTTCCAGCGAATCCTGGCTTCCTTGTCGTATAGTGCCGGAAAGATAACCTTTAAACTTTCTAAAGATTTGATTTGTCCTAATGTGTCCAGGGCGATAATACGAATATGAGGGTCTGGATTTTTTAAAATTTCTGCTATAGGTATTACAGCCTTTCGGCTATTTATCCCAGCAAATGCTTGCAATACGGCTATCAGAAAATCTTTATTCTGAACACGGCGCGTGGCCTCAATAAGGGGATCAATGGCTTCCGGGTTTTTGGTTTGTCCGAGGGAAATGACGATATCTATAGATTCATTTATTGAATACTTCGGATTTGAGGTGTATACTGGCGATAACTTATGCATTCCATCTAAACCACTCCGCGAATTGGCCAAGGTTGCCCAGAGTAAACAAAACTGCAGACCATCAAGGGATTTTCTCTTTACAAACTCCTGCACAATTCTATTTCGATCTTTCACATTCTCGCTTTTCAGCCAAAGATCTTTTAACCTTTCAATGTCTGCATTGGCCAGTTCAATATCCGTCAATCGACCATTCGTATTGTCCGTTGATTCATGATCCGCACTGTCCCTTGATTGAGAACTATTTGATGCGCAGCCAACGACCAAAAACCCCAATCCAACGATAGCGAGAACCAATATTTTCTGAATCATTTTTTTTGGAATTTGGCTCATCTGAATCACCATGAGATCATCTATGATTTTGTAATGACAACCTATTTTACCCGCCCGATGACCAGCTCTCCTTCGGTCTCTCCTTTTTTAACCGGGTGTTGATCCTGACCGGATGCCTGCGGGACTTTGCGGGAGATATAGCTGAACAGCTCACTGACGGTAATGATACCGTCGCCGTCTTGATCGGCCCGGCCTTTTAAGCCCTCCAGCATATAGTAAGAAAAGACGCCATGCTGCAGGTTGTCATCTTCTTTGCTGACCTCATTGGCCGAACAGGAAGAAATGATCACCCGCCCTTTGCCTTTTGCAATGCGCTCATAGAATTTGTCGGAAAGATTGGCCCGCGTTTTGGAAGCCACCATGGTGCGGCCGCCGCTGGCGCCGCTGTAACAGGTGTCGGCAATAAAAATGAGGCGGTCTGCGCGGATGCGCGTAAAGATCGTTCGGATGTCATTCATAGAAATAGAGGTTGAATACAAATCTTCTAAATTGGCATCATGGGGTAACAGATATTTTTCAAAACCATCGCCATCAGGATTCGATGGATCCGGTTCAACGGCGCCATGCCCCGCATAAAAAATAATAACCGTATCTTCTTTAGAGGCTTTTCGTTTTAACTTGGTTCCCAACAGGCTTTGGATGTTATCCCGGGTTGCGTTTTGATTGCTTAAGAAAAAGATATGGTCTTCGGGCAATCCGATGTAATTTTTAAGATAATGCTTGAATGCCAGGGCGTCGTTGACCGCATATTTCAAATTACGAGCATTTGGATATTCATTAATGCCGATCACCGCTGCCCAGACATCCCCGCGTTCTTTGTCACGGGTGATGGTAATTATTTCATTCGTCGTTGTTCCGTCTGTATCTGTGGCGGTGAGCTCAATAATATTTTGTCCGTAGGCAAGCTGCAGCTTTTCGGTGATCGCGATTTTTTTCTGTATAGCCGCATCTGCGGCTGTAACCTTGATGCCGCGTGTCGACGTTAACTTCAACGGCCGGCCGTTTAACATTACCTGAAAGTCGCTGATGCCCTTGTCATCTACCGCCACCACATGCAACATCGTGGTCGGCATCTGTACCTTTATTCCGTTTTCCGGCTTTGATACCACCAGTACCGGAGCCATGCCTCGATTTAGCCGCTTTTTGAGCTCACCCACCTGGCGGACCAATTCGGTTTCGCGATCGCGCATGGCGGCAAGCTCTTTCTTGGATTCCTCAGCTTCCATGCGGGTCCTCTCGGCGTCTGCAGTTAAACCTGAAATTTCTTCTTCGAACACTGATTCTCTTGCCCGGGAAAGTTTTACATCTGATTCCAATTCATATTTTTTTTGCAGGGTTTTATCGAGTTCTTCCTTTACGTTCTCTGTGGCAGATTTACTCCTTGCTTGTGTTATTTCTTTATTTAATGCTTGGACTTTAATATTCAGCCGTTCCAATTCCTTTTGGTATTTTTCAGATTGCTGTTTAGCAATATCCAACTGGGCGAGTTTGCTTTTTAGTTCTCGTTCTTTTTCATAAAGGGATTCGACCAGATCTTCTTTTAGTTTGAGAGCCACTTCACGTTCTTTTAAGGATTTTTCTAATTGTCGCTTTATGTCTGTTTCGTTTTCCAGTTTGGCCTGGAGTTCTTCTTTTTCAGTCAATGTTTTTTGATATTTAAGTTGAGCAGCATATAAGTCATCAAGGGTCATCTCCTCAGCCTTTTTTTTCCACGCTGCAATCTTCTCATCAGGGCTCCCTAATTTTTTCAATGCATCTTCTGCAAGTTTCCTTACAAAGATATCACTATCGGCTAAATGCCGGCTAATATGGACAGTGGCCTTAGGATCACCTATTTCACCCAGTGTGTGCACGGCTTTGCCGCGTATGTTAGGGTCTTTATCATAAAGCAGCGGAAGTATTTTCTCGACAGTGGCGGGGTCCTTAATTTTGCTCAACGAATCAAGCGCCTGGGTGCACAAGGCATAATCCATGTTATTTAACTGATCGGTAAGCAAACGAACAGTTTTTTGATCTTTTAGCTTGCCGAAAATGTTGATGATATATAATCGATCCTTTTTTCTATCTCCTGTGGGTCCCATTCGCCAACCGGCGAGTTCAAAACAATAAATAAGCTCATCGACCGCGCGCCGGCGCTCGAGCTCTTTTAGTATTTCTTCACGATTCCGGTACTGATTCCCTTTAAGCCACAGATCGGTTAGCGCTTCCAGATCTTTATCGATATAGGCGTTCTCTTCTTTTTGAGGCATTTCAGGTTTTGTTGAGGCGCAATTCATTGTTAAAGCGCTGAGCGCAACGAGAAAGAAAATCAAAACCAGGTTGAATTTTATTTTAACTAACTTATTGTATTTATGCATTTATACTGAAACCTCCACCAAGGGTGTTAAAAAAATTGTTTATTTATTCACCGGCACAAAAAGAAACTCTCCGCCGTCATGACCGGCCTTGCGAATATCCGAATACTCCGGAGTTTGATCCGAATTCAGCATGACCGGCCGGCGCAGTTTGTTGAATAGCTGCGCACCGTCCATGATGCCTTTATTTTCTCTGAGGGTATCCAAAAGGGCAGATGCAAATACGGAGTGCTCACCTCTTCCGCCGCTGTCCATTACCGGTTCCAGCCCGCCGGAAGATATCACAGAACGGGCCCTTTTCCGGGAGAGACGCGAAAGGTATCCGGAGGTTTTGTTAACGATATGAACCCCTCTGGCTAATTTTCCGGAAAAGCAGCTGTCGGCAACAATGAGAACGTGTTTGGCTTTCAAAGCCCTGAGGCTGGCGGTAATAGAGGAGTTGGAGATCCAGGCGAGCATATTACCCTTTTGAGCATTGACAGGTAACCAGTAGCCCTCATCGGCCTCTTTATCCAGCCAGCCATGTCCGGCATAGTAAATCAATAAATTGTCGCGCTGGGTCAGATTCCATCTTAAATTGTTTAGCGCCAGCAAGATATCAGAGCGGTTGGCATCCAGAAGCAGCGTAACCTTAAATCCATATTTGTCTTTCAGGGTTTCGGCTACTTTTTTTGCATCGTTTTGGGCTGTTTTTAATTGGGGAAGATATTGGTAATTGTCGTTGCCGATTATCAGTGCAGAATAATTTCCAAAATCGATATCCGGATAGGGGCCAGGCTTGGTTTCTATAGATTCCTTCGGGGGTGCTTGCTTAACCGGGGCCTTGGTAACCGTTTTTCCGGCTTTCGATAGTTGAACCCATTCTTTTTTTGATTCCAGGAAAGCAACAATTTCCAGGTTGTCACGTTTTTTAGCTAAATCTAATGCGTTCATATTTTCATTGTTTTTTAAATTAACATCAGCACCCTGGTATATTAGATATTTTACTACTTCTAAATGACCATTTCTGGCAGCGAGATGAAGAGGGGTGCATCCTAAAGTTAATTGCCATGAACCGAATTGCAGATAAAACGCTCCTTTTACATCAATTTCAGAACCTTTTATTGCGAGATATTTTACTATTTCTAAATAACCTTCATCGGCTGCATAATGCAGCGCAATCCGATTAAATTTATCCTTTGCATTAACATCCGCTCCATTCATTAATAGATATTTTACGAATTCCAAATTCTCATTGGTTACAGCATAGTGAAGAGCAGTTTTTCCATCATCATCTTTTGAATTAACCGCAGCGCCTTTTGAGATTAAATATTTTGAAATTTCAATCTTATTATCACTGGCAGCCTCATGTAGAGGAGATTTGCTTCTCATATCTTTCGTATTAATTTCAGCTCCTTGAGATATTAGATATTTAACAATCTGGAACTGATCATGATACACCGCCTCGTGCAGCGGGGTTTTGCCAATGGAATTTTTAATATTAATCTCAGCACCATTGGATACGAGTTGAATAACGATTTCTGCATTATCTGAATACGCCGCAATTTGAAGAGGAGTTTGACCATAATTGTCTTTAATATTAGCATCAGCACCCTTGGAGACTAAGAATTTCACTATATCAGCGTTTCCTGCGCGCACCGCAAGGTGAAGAAAAGAAGTACCGTCCTTATCTTTTTCGTTAATTCTACCAGGGTTTTCACTGATTATATTTTTTATATAATCTAAATTATCGGACAGGGCTGCTTTCTTTTCGGTGCTGGCGCACCCGGTTAAAATAATTAAAAAAATCAGTGACCCCAAAAGTATGTATCTGATTTTCATGGCATACCCCTAAATAGCTTCCAATCAGAAGGTTTCTTGTTCACCAAAGACAAAACCCTATTTTAATTGTGAAAAACAGGGTTTGAGTACTTAGTTCATGTGACATTCCCTACGCTTTTGGGTTAGCACATTTCTTTCATCAATAAGATAGCACAGCCACCTTTTTAAGGTCAAGTTTGGTTTCAATTATAGCCATTCTAAGTAAAATACCAGCGCGTTGAGATTGCTTCGCTTCGCTCGCAATGACCTGCGAATGTTTCGCACTGTCATTGCGAGGAGCGTGAGCGACGAAGCAATCTTTGGCTTAATTTCACCGAGAACTGCTGTTCAATTATGCATTGTGTTATTTTCAGCCAATTGCAGATTAAACTTTCTCAAGTGCTCGTTTGAAACCTTCCATTGAGCCGCTGATGGTTGAGTCCGGAACCGCATAAGATAAGCGAAAATAGCCCGGTCCACCAAAGCCAATACCCGGGACAGTTAGAATGAGCTCTTCTTTTAAAAGCTGGGTGAATTTGACATCATCGGGAATCGGGCTTCTGGGAAACAGGTAAAAAGCACCTTCGGGAACATGGAATTTATAGCCGATTTCAGAAAGGCCCCGGCACAGCAGATCCCGCCGGCGCCGGTAGATGGAAACATCCACTGTAAGGCCTTGAAGCCGGGCAACCGCATGCTGCAGTAGGCTGGGGGCGTTCACGCACAGCATGATGTTGATCACCGCAGCGGCGCTGGCTACCTGGCCGGCGTCTTCAGCATCCGGGCTGATCGCCAGAAAACCGATGCGTTCCCCGGCCAAAGACAGCTCCTTGGAATAGGAGGTGACGATTATCGAATGCGCATAGGCCTGGAATATGGAGGGCACCTCCACATCATAAGCAATTTTGCGGTAGGGCTCATCCGCTACCAGATAAATACGCCGGCCGTATTTTTGACTGGCGGCTTCCAGCACCCGGCCCAGTTCAGCCAACTCCTCTGCCGAATAAACCGCACCGGTGGGATTGTTGGGCGAGTTGATCAACATTACCCGGGTTTTATCCGTAATGGCCGACTCGACGGCTGCATTATCCAGGTGAAAGTCGTCCTTCGTAGGAGCAGTTTTAATCGCGGCATTGGCAATGAACGCATAATGATCGTAGCCGATAAAGTAGGGGGAGGGCACTAAAATTTCCTCGCCGGGATTAATGATGGCATTGAGGGTGTTGTTTAAGGCACCGGCAGCGCCCACCGTCATGATGATTAAATCCGGGGTGAGCTTAACATTGTGCAAGCCGCTGAGATAATCGGCAACAGCCTGCCGGACATGCTGAAATCCTGTATTGGGCGTATAGCCATGACCGAGGGATTCGTCATTTGCCAATTCTTTAAGCACCTTTTTGAATTCGGCCGGCGGCGGGACATCCGGATTTCCCAAAGAGAAATCAAAGACCTTGTCAGGTCCATGCTCGGCTTTAAGCCGGGCACCCTCTTCGAACATATTTTTGACCATTTCCATACCTGCGACCATTTTGATCATTTTTTCAGCGATAGGCATAATTTTTTTCCCTTTCTTATTTTAGACAGGATCGACAGGATTATCAGGACCTAAAAATCTAAATTCGCCAAAAAGTGCAATCGATTTACTATTTATTTTGAACTGAAATCATTTCTAATCGAGATCAAGTGGAATTTTGCACTTATTGCACCTTTTGGCACCCCTGAAAATTTTATTGCCGCAATCTGGACAAACATACCGTGCTTCTTCATCCGCGACAAATTTTTCAGTCCCCTCCTGTCGCCAATAGGGTATGGTTCGTAAAATAACTTTCTTTCCGACCGGCATGGGAAAATTTTCGATATGCTCACAAGGAAATTCATTACATTCGTGGCATCCGGCATATCCCTTTTTGTGGGTGCAATCTTTTATCGAGCAGGTTCGGCAAAAGAGCGATGTTTGGTCCGAAAGACACCCTTCACACTTCAGATCATCGATGGAAACATTTTCGAGTCCCGGCATCTTATCCTGATAAAAATTCAGAAGCGTCTCCATAAATTTGTTGTTTTTATCCCGGGTGGCATAGTAAACCCCGCATACTCCGCAATACAGGCCACAGGGAGCCAATAAGTTTGGGTTTATTTCCATTGAGCGCCTCCTTTTTTAGATAACTTCTATCTTTTTTGGGTCACCCGTGCAAGCAGCCGGCGATAGTAGGCATAATTTTCAAACGGCACATCTGCGCGCACGCGGCCGTCGGCCAGCGGTATGAAGCCGCCATCCGCAATTAACGGGGGCACTTTTTCTTCGATTTCCTGCCGGATGGCCGCTTTATCTTTACGCAGCGCGTCCAGATCGATGCCGCCGATCAGACGCAGATCGCGGCCGAATTCCTTTCGCAGGCTTCGGTAATCCATGGCATCGATATTGACTTCACAGGCCCACAGGCAGTTAAACCCCCATTTGAGGATGCCGGGGATCAGAATTCTGGCATTGGCAAAGGTCTGAAAGCAAACGGTTTCCACATGATGGCGATGCAGCACATCAAGAACCGGTTTATAATTACTCAGTACAAATTCTTCGTACATCTGCGGTGAAATCAAGGGTCGATCATTTCCACCGATGGGCTCGCTGAAAACCACTGCATCGATTTTCACTTCCTGCAGGATCCGGTCGGTTAATTGGGCCGCAAATTCGCCCTGAAATTTCATTCTTTTGCGAACGACATCGGGTTGGTCCATCAGCAACGTCATCACGTCTGTAAAAGAGCGCCAATTGCGCACGCCCATGGTCAGAAAAAAGCCGCGATGCACATGTAGCATCAGCACATGCTCCCTCGATTTCCACCCTCGGACCCGTTTGGACCATCGATTTGGAAGCCTTTTTTTATCGGCAGGATTCAGGCGGCGCTGAAATTTCTTCAGGTCCGCAATCTTATCGAGTTTAGCGATTAACTTGGGGCGGGGTTCCAGGTCCACCTCGATTCGTTCCCGCAAATCAGAGGGAAACAGGGTCGCAAGATCGGCATCTTTGGCCAGCCCCTGTGTCCGCCAGGCTTTCAGCACATCCTTGCGGATGCCCTCTTCAAAATATGGGACGCGGTCCGGCCTGCCGTAGCCCATGGTTTCACTGAAGCGCTTGCGGCTGGACATCTTCTCCCTTATGGACTGTGGATTCATTTTCAGTGGGAAAATCAGGATTTGTTTTTGTTAAAGTTGTATATTAAAAAACAGAGAATGGTTGATCAAATATAAAAGGTTCGCATAGTCGTGTCAATAAAGTCATTTTGACAGACTGTAATTCCATGGTTAGAAAATGATTTCCTATCCTATCTGAAAGGATCAACATAATGCTTGCCCTTTCGACATCCTGGCAATCGGGTGAATCGACAACGGCTGAAGAAATGCTCGCGGCGCTGACAAAACCGGGCATCAACGGAATTGAACTTAGCTACAGCATCTCGCAGCGTCTTTATCAGCAGATGATGAAAGCGCTTCAGCATTCGGGCTTGAAAGTTGTCAGCGTCCATAATTATTTTCCGATTCCTTCTGCCAGATCGGATTCAAAAGGCAGCGGCGATCTATTTCTTCTATCAAGCTCCGACAATGAGGAGCGTCAGAATGCTATTCGATTTACAATTAGAAGCATTGAGCATGCGGGTGAGCTGGGAGCTGCGGCAGTCGTATTGCATTGCGGGGTTGTGGAAATGCACCACGAAATGCAAGTGCTTTACCGGTTCTTTAGTTCGAATCGGCTTGATTCAAAGGAGGCTCAAGCCTTTATTCGAAAAAAATTGGCGGAGCGGGACCGGCATAAGCCTGAACATTTGGAAAATTTATTGTATAGCCTGGATCGCTTGTTGCCGGTTGCTGAAAAACAGGGCGTTTTGCTGGGATTGGAAAATCGGTATCACTACCATGAACTGCCCGGTCTGGATGATTTTGGCGCGATATTCGCCAATTTTAAAGGCACACCCATCGGTTACTGGCATGACACCGGTCATGCGCATGCCAATGAAACGTTGGGTTTAATTCCCAAAAATTTTCTTTTGCAAACCTATGGTAATCGGCTCATCGGGATTCACCTTCACGATGCCGTCGGCCTTGATGATCACCTTCCACCGGGTGCCGGCGAAATTGATTTTCAAGCGTTAAAACCTTACCTCAAATCCGATACCATCAAAGTCATCGAATTAAAACCGGGAATACCGGCAGCAGAGGTTTTAGAAGGGATTCGGTTTGTCCGTGAAAAATTGTCGGAAGCGTAAATTTGCGCCGCAGGTATCGTTTGTGTTTCTAAGGATTGATAACAAGTTTTATTGACTTTGTTGATCCTATTTAATAAATATGTCCCTATCTGAACGCTCGTCTGGGCCGGAATTGCAAAATCGCCGTGGTATCTCAAACCTTGTCTTGCCTTCATTCTGACCATAGCCTATTTTGCGCCACATCCTGAGCAAATAATCACTTTAATTTGCTTAAAAAATTTCATGAAATATTCAGGTCTTTAATCCGTAAAACATAAAAGGAGGTCAGTTATGAAAAAGCTTTTTCTAATGGTGGCCTCGATGGTGCTACTCGCGGGCCAATCTGTTCTGTCAGCAGAGTTGACTATTTTAACAGAAAATTTGCCCCCCTTAAACTATGTAGAAAACGGTGTCCTGGTTGGTCCTTCTGTGGAGATCGTAAAAGAAATCCAGAGAAGAGTAAGGTCTCAGGAGCAAATTCAGGTTTATCCATGGGCAAGAGCTTACAAAATGGCTCTGGAAGACGAAAATGTTATATTGTTTGGGATGACGCATACCAAAGTGCGTCAAGATAAATTTAAATGGGTGGGCCCTTTAGCGACGAAAAGAGACATTCTTGTCGCTAAAAAGGGCTCAGGTATAAAAATCAAAGATCTGGAAGATGCCAAAAAAGTAAAACGCATTGGCACACTTCGAGATGATACAAGAGGGCGTTTACTCAAAAGGCATGGATTTACAAATCTTGAACCTGTTTCGGATGAACAATTAAATGCGAAAAAGCTTGCTCTCGGGCGTATCGACTTATGGGCCTATAAAATACCGGGATTAAGAACGGTTTGTGATTTGGCCGGAGTTGATTACACTGAATTTGAGGAGGTCTGTCACCTGCGGGAAAGTAATCTTATGATTGCTTTTTCAAAGAAGACCTCGGATTCAATTGTTCAAAAGTGGAGAGACGCTTTTAATGAAATATTAGCGGATGGCACCATCATGCAAATTCGGAAAAAATGGAATATGAAATTAGAAGATGATCCATTTCCGGAGATTAAAGACTAGAAGCTATCTCATTGTTCTAACCCAGACCTCGCCAACAAGTGGCTGATGCAATACGTCATAAAGGATTGTGTCCATGCAGAAAGCCTCCTCGTCGGAAACCTCTCCTAAAGTCAGCAGCAGCATCAGCCGTCGTTTTAGTTATGCCTTGATCGGCATCATTACCTTATTACTCATTGCTTTTGCTGCGGCTGTTATCCTTTTTAATATCAGCAGAATGGAGAGGTGGATGGAACAGCGGCTAGACAACGCCATCATGTTTGCGCAAAATAGTCTGCCAATACCGCTATGGAATATGGACTACATGGTTGTAAATGATTTTGTTGAAGCCTTATTTTTAGATGAATCAATTGTTTATACGAAGATATCGTGGAAAAATCAGCTTATCACTGAGAAAAAACGCCCTGGTTTTAAACTCAAAGACATTAAATCGGGAACACCCCTGCAATTGTTAAAAGGCTCTGATCTGATAGCCAAATCATCCGATATTCACTTTAAAGACAGCGTAATCAGCAATATTCTAATCGTGATGTCGCGCGAAAACGTGAAGAAACAGGTGCTTTTTCAAATTTACGGCACGATTACCCTGTTAATCCTTATTATTGCGGCAATTTGGCTCACATCCATCTTCATCACAAGACGGTATATCTCTTCCCCATTACTGAAATTACAGGAATCCGCTTCATTGATCGCCCGGGGTGATTTGAACACTTTTGTTGATAAAAGCAGTAGTGACGAGATCGGAACACTGGCGCAGCATCTGGATGTCATGCGTAGATCGATCAAGCGGTTATTTGCAGAGCTTCGTGAGAGCAAGGGGAAACTGGAAGAGTACAGCCGAACCCTGGAACAGAAGGTCGAAGTGCGCACCCGGAAACTGGCGCGCTCAGTGGAAGAGCTGAAAGCCCTGGGGGAAGTCAGCCAGGTGGTCAGCTCAACCCTTGATCTGGAGACAGTGCTGACCAGTATTGTTCGCCACGCGGTGCAGCTTTCGAAGACCGATGCCGGAACGATTTATGAATTCGACGAAGCGGAGGGAATATTTGTGCCGCGGATAAACTACGGCGTCGACGCAGAGTTTATTGAAGCGCTGCGTGAGTCGAGGCTGCGTGTGGGGGACCGAACGGTTATTGGCCAGGCCGCTATTAAGCACGCCCCGGATCAGGTTCCGGACCTTTTTGACTTGCCGGATTACCCCCTGCACTATGTTCAGGAAGCGGGTTATCGAGCCCTGCTCGCATTGCCGCTGCTGCGCGAAGACCGTCTCATTGGTGGTCTGGTCGTGCGGCGCAAGGCGGCGGGCGAATTCCCGGCGCCGGTGGTGGACCTGCTTCAGACCTTTGCGGCACAGTCGGTACTCGCCATCCACAACGCGCGGCTTTTCCGTGAGATCGAGGAAAAAGGACGTGAGCTTGCCAGTGCCACCAAGCACAAGTCCGAGTTCCTGGCCAACATGAGCCACGAACTTAGAACCCCTCTGAATGCCATCCTGGGTTACACGGAGCTGATTCTTGACAACATTTACGGAGATGTTTCTGAGAAGATTCGAGATGTCCTGGAGCGCCTGGCACATAATGGGCGCCATCTCCTCGGCCTGATCAATGACGTTCTCGATTTATCCAAGATCGAGGCCGGCCAGCTGACCCTTTCTCTTAATGAATATTCCATGGGGGAGGTGGTTCAAACGGTCTTCATCTCGGTTGAGGCGCTGGCGGTGGAGAAAAAACTCGGGTTGAAATCCAGCGTTCCCCGGGATCTGAGTATCGCCAGGGGAGACGAACAACGCATTGCCCAGGTGCTCTTAAATCTGCTCGGAAACGCAATCAAATTCACCGACGAGGGGGAAGTCAGGGTGGAGGTGGCCGCTTCCAACGAAACGTTTTTGGTTTCCGTGTCTGACACGGGTCCCGGGCTTTCGGAAGCCGATCAGAAACGGATCTTCGAAGAGTTTCGCCAGGTCGACGGATCCAGTACCCGGGAAAAGGGTGGCAGCGGACTCGGACTTTCCATTGCTAAAAAGATCGTCGAAATGCACGGGGGCCGTATCTGGGTGGAGTCGATTCCCGGAGAAGGTTCGATTTTTCGGTTCACACTGCCGGTACGGGTAGAGAAGCAAAGGAATTAATGATGGCCAAGACGATTTTGGTAATCGAAGACCATGAAGACAACCGGCGGATCATGCGTGATCTTCTCACAAGCAGCGGCTATGAGATCATCGAGGCGGTCAGCGGAGAAGAAGGGGTAACCGCGGCCGAGACCCATCATCCGGATCTGATCCTGCTCGACATCCAGCTGCCCGGTATCGACGGATACGAAGTTGCGCGGCGGATCAAGGCCAATCCTGATCTCCAGAAAATCCCGATTATTGCGGTCACTTCCTATGCGCTGAGCGGCGACGATGTCAAGGCGTTTGAGGCCGGCTGCAATGCTTATGTCACAAAGCCCTTCAGCCCGCGGAAACTTCTGGCCCAGATCCGCGAATACCTGCCATAATTGATTATAGAGAGGCAATAATGAGAACGCCGCCACTGATCCTGATTGTGGATGATAATCCCGCGAACGTCGACATTCTGCAGGCACGCCTGGCCGCCAACAATTATGAGATTATTACCGCATCAGACGGCGAAGAGGGGCTATCGATGGCCAGAGACCGTCTGCCGGACCTGATTCTGCTGGACATCATGATGCCCAAAATGGACGGTATCGAGGTCTGCCGGCATCTCAGAGCGGATTCCTCCCTGCCGTTTATGCCCATCATCATGGTCACGGCCAAAACAGACTCGAAAGACGTCGTCGCCGGTCTCGAGGCCGGCGGTGACGAATATTTAACCAAGCCCGTGGATCATGCCGCGCTGGTCGCCCGGGTGAAGTCGATGCTGCGGATTAAGTCGCTGCATGACACAGTTCTTGAGCAATCGGCTCAGCTTAAAGTTCAGCTTAAGACCGCAACCAAGATTCAATCTCTATTTTGGCCGGATATTCCGGAGTTAGCAGGCGGTAGCCATATCTGGGCCGTGGCTGTTCCCGCCGCCTATGTCAGCGGCGATTTGTACGATGTGATTCCCCTGCCGGACGGCAGTTTATTGGCATATGTCGCCGATGTCTCCGATAAAGGCGTTCCTGCTGCTCTGATTATGGCTGCCTTATCAACCAAAATCCGCGGTGAAGCACGAAATCAATACGAGATAGACTCGCTTCTTGAAACCGTAAACAACAGGCTGCACAGTCTGACCTCCGAAGAAGGATTTTTTGCCACCATTGTACTTGCCAGGTATTGGCCCAATAGCGGGAAAATGCAACTTACGCTGGCAGGCCATTTACAGCCTTTGTGGATCGTTGAAAGTGGTATTGGCAATTGTCCTCAGATAAATGGGATTTCACTCGGTATTACGCCGGATGTCCGTTACGAGAAAAAGGAAATTTTGCTCTCTCCCGGGGAATCGATTCTCTTTTTTAGCGATGGCGTTATCGAAGCCCAGAATGAAAATAATGAGCTGTTTGGCAATGAGCGCCTGGTCGACTTTATAAAAGATGCAAAGGGCCCCCCCTGGGGTAAGGGGTTACTAGATTTCATATCCAATTGGCGGGGGAATTCGAGTGCCAGTGACGATTTAACCATATTGGAGATTTGGCGCGATCAAAACTAAAGCGTATCTCTCAAATTTGAATCATCGCAAATATTAAGGAACAGTCTTTTCATACCATTCCGTTTTAGCATAAACCTCAAACCCCACCGACTCATAAAGGGAGCATGCGGCCGGGTTTTCACTGTCCACCGTTAGTTCAACGATATCGACACCTTTGTTCTTAAGGTCTTCTAATCCATTTAGCAATATGGCTTTGCCGATTTCCTGCTGGCGATAATCCGGATCGACCCCCAGCATATGAATCAGGCCCTTGTTTTTCGCCCTCTTTGCATTTGCTTCAGCGTTTATGATTATCCAGCAGTAACCCACCAGCTTATCATTGAGGTAGGTCAAGGTCACATCATCCGGGGAACGGCCGTGCATGTTCAGGCGGCAGGCAATTTCTTCTTCGGTGTTGGGGTTAAAACCCCAGGTGTCGGCAAAGCTGCGGTTTTGGATTTCAGTCAGAAGATTTTCTTCTCCGGATTTTAACCTGCCGCTGGTAGTGGGGCCCTGGCCGGTCGCCGGCAGCTGAATATTATTAAAATCCAGCTTCATTTTAAAAAAGTAACGGATAAAGGTAAATGCCAGATGATTCAACAGGCCTTTGGCGGCAGAATTGGTTTCAGAAACACTGATCTGCGCAGTCTTTATACCAGCCGCCCTGATTCGCTGCATGCTGCTGGAGAATAGTTTTGATGCAACACCTTTGCGGCGATGCAGCGGATGGACCCGGCAATCTAAAAGAGCGCGCTGAATTCCAGGTTCAAGGGTAACGCTCAGGCAACCGACTAGTTTCCCATTAAATTCGGTTACGAATAAATCCTTTTGCGGCGTAAAGTTTGGCCGCCCCAGATGATCTGACAAAGCCTGTGCGGAGATTAATCCTCCGGAAGGGTCAAGTTGCTCAGCTTCAACATGCAGCTGCAGGTACCTGTCAAAGTCATCGGAGGAATAGTTACGAAATTTAAAGGACCCGCCAGCCATATTATTAAATCCTGTCGAGAATCCGTGATTGCTTCGAGGTCAACTGAAACTTAATCTATTAACTTGCTATTGGTGAAAACCGGTTTTATTTTCAAAGCTTAATGCACATTTATCATTTTAATGTAACCCTTAATACTAATAAAGCAATTTGGTTCCCGGGGAAAATTTGTTATTTTAATAAATTATGAAGCTTCATTCTGAATTACAATACTAAATGGCTAAATCAATTGTACACGAGTATTTCTCTCTGACAAATTTAGCTTCTACCAATCACCACGAAGAGCACGAAGGCGCACGAAGATTAATGCAAAACATTTTCAATTCCTTACTTTGTGCCCTTCGAGAACTTCGTGGTAGAATTTAAATTCGCCCAAAAATTTCTGTGCTAGTTTATAAAAGAAATCATTTGCCGCTAAAATCGTACAAGGAGGTTTAAGGTGACGGAACCCGCAGATGTAGTGGTGGTAACGCCCCATCCGGATGATGCGGAATTTGGGGTTGCCGGAACGGTGGCCCGATGGACAAAACAAGGAAAACAGGTTGTCTATGTGGTTTGCACCAACGGAAATAAGGGAACCAGTGACCCGAATATAAAGCCCGAACAGCTGGCCGAAATCCGGCAGAACGAGCAGCGGGCCGCGGCCGACGTCCTGGGGGTGCGGGAGGTGTTATTTTTGGGGAATCCGGATCAGGGGCTGGAAGACACGCCGGAATTCAGAAAACAGATTGTGCGTATGATCCGGCTCTACCGGCCGGCGACGGTGGTTACCGCCGATCCCTACCGCCGTTACATATGGCACCGGGATCATCGTATCGCCGGTCAGGTCACCATCGATGCGGTTTTCCCCTATGCCCGGGATCATCTGGCGTACCCGGATTTGCTCGAAGAAGGCCTGCAGCCCCACAAAGTCAAGGAAATGCTGTTCTGGGCTTCGGAGGATATCAACTATCTTTCCGACATCACCGATACATTTGATCTTAAACTGGCCGCACTGCGGTGTCATGAAAGCCAGGTAAGATCAATGAAAGTTTCGGATCCGGAGGATTGGTTAAGACAGCGCTGCCGCGACTTCGCTGAAGGCGAAGATTTTGATCTGGCCGAAGCCTTCCACCGCGAAGAGATCGTGTGGTAAAAGGTTTCGGGTGTCAGGTGTCAGTACGCCGGCAAACGTTATATCCGTTCAATTGGTTCGGTTTAAGAAAACCAATTCAACCAATGAAACAAATAAAACTAATTTAACAAGTCTTTCTATGCCTTCGACCACAGCACATCGCCGCAAAGATTGGGGTCATGCGATTTGGCCGAAAATGCCTCAAATGCCTGTTTTTCTTTCCCTAAAATGGTTTGATCGCCGTGACCTGAAAACACCTGTGTATCGTCCGGCAGGACAAAAATTTTATTCTTCAAAGATTCCACAATTTGCTTAAAATCGGCCGGAGATCCGGTTTTACCCGGTCCGTCCGGAAACAGCGTATCACCGGATATCAAGTATCTCTCTGTGTAGAAACACAGGCTGCCCGGGGTATGCCCCGGTGTGTGCATGACCGCAAGGCGGATATTGCCAAACGCTATCTCTTCTCCATCCCCCAGCAGCATATCCACTGGTATCGGCAGCCTGTCGGCATCTGCGGGGTGGGCTGCAACCGGGACATTCAGGGCTGATTTTAATTCCGCCAGGACACCGGTGTGATCCATGTGGTTGTGGGTCATTAAAATATATTTGGGATTCGTGTGCTGCAGTTGATCCAAAATCTTGTTGGCGTCACCGGGTGCATCAACGACAACACTGTCGCCGGTTTTTAAACAGGTCATGATATATGTATTGGTTCCAAAAGGACCCAATTCGTAGCGTTCAATTTGGATGGTTTCATTTTTCACCACAATTGCCATGATTTACCTCCTTAAAGCGGATTTTTGTTTCTGACTATAACTGTTTTTTCAGCGGTGTCAAATTCTGCCGGCCTCGGCTCAAACGGATTATTGCATTAAATCGTAAAAAAATTGATAATCAAGGTTAATGAACTCCTAAAAAGTCTGCCAAGCTGTCATTGCGAGCGCAGCGAAGCAATCTTTATCAATCCAAGTCTCTGAAATCATGGGATTGCTTCGTCACTTCGTTCCTCGCAATGACCGGCGATAGGACTTTTTACGAAACATTAAGGTTTGAAATTTGCGGTATTGATAAATCGTTTAAAACCGGCTATTCAGAAAAATAAGGCGCTTGTAAAGATATTGCAAACCACCCAGGGTTTTTATCCATTTTTAAAGAGCCCTGATTCGGAGATCGAAACGATGAACCGAATTTTATTTTTGGATAACTCAGTCGATGACGACGTTTATCAGCCCCTCATCTACTGGGAGCCCTTAATACTGCTCCCCTTTGATTTTTTTCGGGTTTCAACCGGGCAATGGCCGGATGGACTGGATTCCTATTCCCATATTCTGATTACCGGATCCACGGCCAGTGTTCTGGATGATACTAACTGGATGCAAACCGAAGTAGAGCTAATTCAGAACGCTGTGAATAAAGGCAAAGTGATTTTGGGCAGCTGCTTCGGGCACCAGATGATTGCCCGGTCCTTATTTGGGCTGGATGCCGTCAGGAGGCGGGAAAAACCTGAAATTGGCTGGCCGGATATTCACATACTGGCAAGTGATTCATTGCTGGGTGAAGCGGGTCGCACGATCAACGGGTTTGTTTTTCATTTTGATGAGGTTTGCAAGGTGCCGGAAAAAAATGCAACAGTCATCGCGCGCTCATCTGAGTGTGACATTCTTGCTTTTAAGCTCAAAGATCGACCGGTTTGGGGGATTCAACCCCATTTTGAAATGGGTATCGTAGAAGGTCTCCAATTAATCGATCGAGTACCAGGAGATGAAATTCCTGACAAACAAATTTTTTTAAACAGCACTGAAAACCAGCCTAGGGACTCCGGTTGGATCATTCCGTTGATGAAGACCTTTCAAGACACCCAACCGGTTTGATAACACCCATCGAATTCGAACAAAACAAAAGGGGAGACGACCATCAATTTAAGTTCTGATCCATCTCCCCATACCCAATACCCATTCCCTGATACCGAATTCCTACCGCACCAACCGCTTTACATTGGGAATCTCCAGATTCGAGGCCTCAATCTGCCAATCGCCCTTGGCATTCTGCTGACCTTTAAGCAGCCCCTGCCGCAACCATTGCATTACACCATTCTCGGTTAGATAGGTCATGTCGGCAAATTCGGCAACAGATAAAGATTTTGTTGCGTTGGTTGACTTCGGCGTTGCTTTCTTCTTCGGTGCTGCTGCTTTTTTAGCAGGAGCAACGGCTTTTTTAGCCTTGGCACCCACTTTTTTGGCCTTAGCGGCCCCTGTTGTCTTAGGTTTTTTTAAAGGTTTTTTTTGCTCTTTTTTTGCCATCTTTGATTGATCCTCCATTAATAAGGTTCCAAAATAAAAAAACCCACCTTAAATCGAATTTAAGAATGGACTCACATCTTAAACATAAGTCACATTCTATTTTTTTTATGTCAAGCGGAAAATACAAATGAATTATTCTTTCAATTTAGCCAGTGCCGTCCTTACACCTGCGGCGTAGTCCGGATGCACTTTCTCGAAATGTTCCAATTGGCGCTCGACGATGTTATTCGGCACGCCCTGCATCGCCTCGGCGATATTGGAAAAGAGCCGGGCTTTCTGACTGTCATCAAACAGATTGAACAGCGCACGCGGCTGGCCGTAATCGTCGTTGCCCTCGCGATGGTCGTAGCGGCTGACGTCGCCGGAAATCTTCAACGGTGGTTCAGCAAAATCGGAACTTTCGACCGGACCCTCAAACGAGTTGGGTTCGTAGTAAGCATCCGGGTCCGGGTTGTTTGGGAAAAACCGCATATGGCCGTCCTTGTGGTAATGATTCACCGGGCATTTAGGCGCATTTACTGGCAGGGCCTCGTAGTGCGTACCAAGACGGTGACGGTGTGCATCGGCATATGAGAAGATGCGGGCCTGCAGCATCTTGTCGGGTGAAAAGCCGATGCCCGATACGATGTTCGACGGCGAAAAAGCGGCCTGCTCGACCTCAGCGAAGTAGTTGTCAGGATTGCGGTTTAATTCCATCACGCCCACCTCGATCAGGGGATAGTCGCCATGCGGCCACACCTTGGTCAGGTCAAACGGGTTATAGGGCGTCTTGTCTGCATCCTCTTCCGGCATCACCTGCACACAAAACCGCCATTTCGGAAAATCGCCTTTTTCAATCGCGTTAAAGAGATCCTCCTGAGTGGACTCGCGGGTTTTACCAACAACCTCCGCGGCTTCGGCATTGGTCCAATGCTTGTGGCCCTGCATGGTCTTGAAATGAAATTTCACCCAAAAACGCTCATTATTGGCGTTGATGAAACTATAGGTGTGGCTGCCGTACCCATTGATGTGACGAACGCCGATGGGCAGGCCGCGATCCGACATCAGGATAGTCACCTGATGCAGGGATTCCGGAGACAGCGACCAGAAGTCCCACATTGCCGTCGGTGAGCGCAGGTTGGTCTTCGGATGGCGCTTCTGGGTGTGAATGAAGTCCGGAAACTTGTAAGGGTCACGAACGAAAAAGACAGGCGTGTTATTGCCCACCATGTCCCAGTTGCCTTCTTGGGTATAAAACTTCAATGCAAAACCACGTACGTCACGCTCTGCATCGGCGGCACCCAGTTCGCCCGCCACTGTCGAAAAGCGTGCAATCATTGGGGTCTCCTTGCCGATCTCAGAGAAGATTTTGGCCTTGGTGTACTGGCTGATATCATGCATGACGGTGAGAGTGCCGTGTGCGCCCCAGCCCTTGGCATGGACCACTCGCTCCGGTATACGTTCGCGGTTCTGGTGGGCCAACTTCTCGAGTAGCTGGTAGTCCTGCATTAGAAGCGGTCCCCGCGGACCGGCGGTGATTGAATTCTGGTTATCGGCGATGGGAGTCCCGGCGGATGTGGTTAATCTCTTTGAGCTGCTCATTTTTGGCTCCTTTCTTTGTTTGAATTAAAAGTTTTTCCGAGGCCCAGTCTCTGCAAGGCCTCGTTTGATCATACCGGTCTCTAAATATAAAAAAAATAAGTCTCACAAAATAATTTATATTAAAAGATATTTTTTACCGCTTCTTTTAATACCTTTCCCATGGTATTTCTCGGTAATTCTTGTACAAAGACCACCTCTTTAGGGCATTTCCAGTCGTGAAGGTTATTTTTACAATGTGCGCGAATTTCTTCGGGTTTAATATTTGAATCGGTTTTCGTCACCACAGCGGCGACAACCTTTTCCCCCCATTTTTCATCCGCAATACCGACCACGCTGGATTCAACCACATCCTCAAGCTGGTTGATGACGACTTCGACCTCTTTGGGCGAGATATTTTCGCCGCCTGAGATGATGATGTGCTTGATGCGATCGGTCAGATAATAATAGCCGTCTTTATCAATATTTCCCAGATCACCGGTTCTAAACCAGCCTTGCTCGAATGCGCTGGCGGTCTCCTCCGGCTTACGCCAGTAACCCGGTGTAACGGCGGGACCCTTTAACCAGATTTCACCGGTTTGACCGGGCGCCACATCCGCGCCGGTGTCAGGATCGACAATTCTTACCGCCAGATCCGGTAACGGGTATCCGATCGAACCCGGTTTTCGTTCGCCCCTGAAGGGATTTGAAAAATTCATGCCCGTTTCTGACATGCCTTCGCGCTCAACCGGTTCCTTGCCAAACGTTTCGTATACGCGTTTAAAATCTTGCGGCAGTAATGGGGCGGATCCGGATGTCCATAAACGCATGTGCTCAACGTCTGGTTTCCGATCATCCAGATAATCCAGCAACTTGCCGTACATCGAAGGGACCGCCATAAATATCGTACAGCTGTATTTGCCCTCTTTTTTCTGGAGGACATTGATAACTCCTTCCGCTGAAAACTGATCCAGCATGATGACATGGGCTCCGGCCAGCAAAGATGTATGCAACGCAAAACATAATCCATGCACATGAAAAAGGGGCAGAGCATGGCAAAGCACGTCCGTTTCGCTGATCTCCCAAATATTTATAATGTTTTCGGCATTATGCACCATATTTTTTTGGGTAAGAATAGCCCCTTTTGGTTTTCCGGTGGTGCCGGAGGTGTAGATAATAAGGCCCGGATCGTGCGGTTCAATTTCAACCCGGGAGAATTCTTCAGAGGCTGACCGGAAAAAATCAATATCCTGATAGGGTTTTTGGGTATCAACAATCCGTGTGGTTAAACGGGGATTTATTCCTTTAATGAGACCCTCTTTGTCAGGTTCTGACAAAATTAATTTTGGGTCCGCATCCTGCAGCAGGTAATCCATTTCTGACTTTTTAAAGCCCGGGTTCAGGGGCACGGTAATGGCGCCGATCTTTTGCAAGGCGAGGTGGGCAATCACAAATATCAGGGATTTTTGGATACAGAGGATGACTCTGTTTGTTTTTTCGACGCCCAATTCCTGAAATGTAAGGGCCATCCGGTTTGAATCCTGGTGCAGTTGCAGATAAGAGATTTCAGTTTCGATTTGGCCTTTTCGCAGGAACGTGATGGCCTTCCTTTTTTCCTGTTTTAGGAAAGACGCTGTGAGACAGTTCCGCAGGGATTCACTATCCATAATTGTCGCCTATGTATTATGTATCGAGAAAGAAGCGTCCAGGTTTAAACCGCTGCCCGCTGCACCGCCAGCATGGTGACATCATCGCTGCGGGGAGCGGTATCGATAAAAGCGAACAAATTGGTTTTGATGCGCTCCAGTATTTCAGCGGCCGATTTAAATGGCTGGGTCAGCAATGATTGCAGACGATCCCGGGTATAAAATTCATCTTCCGGCGAGCGCGCTTCGGTGACACCATCGGTGTAGCCGACCAGAAGATCACCCGGTTCAAGCTGAATCTCCTGGGATTGGAAGGCGATGTCGGGCATCAGGCCGACCGCCGGCCCAGTGGGTTTCAACCGGTTTTTAATCGTGCCGGCGTTGATGACATAAAGCGGCTCATGACCGCCGTTGACATATGACAGGATGCCGGTTGACGGGTTCAGTACCCCGAAAAACAAAGTGGCGAACATGCATTCCCGACCATGGATATTCGCAATGTAGTTATTGGTAGCTGAAACCGCCCCCAGGCGAGCTATCTGGTCATTTTCGGATGACGAAATCGTTTCGATGTTGCCGGCGGCCGGCGAAATTTGGGTCAGGCCCGGTCCTCCGGTGCAGTAGATGGCCTGCTCGGCGAAGACCCTTATGAGACTGCGGAACAGTGCCATATATAAAGCCGAGCCGACGCCCTTGTCACACACATCGGCAATCACCAGACCCACATTACCTTCCGGCAGCATGAATACATCATAGAAATCGCCGGATACCTGGCCGGCCGGATAAAAACAGGTGGCGATTTCCCAGTTGGGCAGGGTCGGAATTTGACTGGGCAAAAACTCGCGTTGAATTTCACGGCCTTTTTCAAGCTCAAATTCAATCTTTTTAACACTTTCCCACTCCCGCAGGCCTTCCACCATTTTATTAAAGTTCGTCGACAGCTCGCCGATTTCATCTTCGGAAGTGACCGGCGCCAGATGCGTCAGGTCGCCTTTGGCTACACCGTCGGATATCTCCGAGAGGTTTTCAATCGGCCGCGCAATCTTGCGGGCAAAGTAATATCCCAGAAAACGGGACAGGACCAAAGCAATGATGAAAATGAGAATAATCCATTTCGCCTCTCTTTTCATAATGCCGGCGAAACTTTCACTGTCGATGCCGATTTTAAGAAAATAGGTGTGCCGATCATCTTTTCCGGTGACATTGACAAACAAAGCATGTTCATCATCCGAGCGCGCCAGCAGACCGGGCTTTACAAAATGCCGCTTGAGATTGCGATCCAGTTTTTCTGAGAAAGAACTTTGCGCTAGATTGAGGTGCAGCACCTTATTATCATCAAAAAATATCCGATACCATAAGGTTTCGCCTGCAACCTTCGTATAAATAGCGATATCGGAAACGGCGTAAAAACTGGACGAAAGATTGGCCAGTATATGGAACAGCTGGTCCAGTTCCGGGTTGGGTTTGCCGATTCCTTTCCAGAGAAAGTCCGCCAATTGAGCTGAGCCCATTAACGAGAACTGATGGTTGATCAACTGACTGGTCGAATTGATAAAATGCTTGCGGGTGCCTCCCATGTAAAGCATCGATGTGATAAAGAAAATGATCAAGCCGAAAACCAGGAAATAAAAGGTGATTCTTCTGGCAACCGAAGGCTTCCAGAAGCGGCAGTACGATTTAACATGCTCTGTGGGCTTCATTTGGGTTTTCCTTAAATTGGATGAATGAACAGCACCTTTTGATTATTGATGGGCGCCGGATTTAGGGTTGCCTGAAATTTATTATCCGGTAATGATGGATATAACACACCCGACATTTTAAGGTAAATGAGTTTGCCTAAAAATGATATGAAAAAATTGTTAAAAATTGTATCCACCGCTGAAAACTCCAAGACCTTCCTTGATGGCGTGCCTCAAAACGTAGTTAACGCAATGCATTTAGCGCCCGGTTAATCGCCTAAGTTTCAAACCAAACCTTTACAAATAGGTTGACGGCACCCGATTTAACGCATACAAAAAAATCACTGCGCATAAACGCATCGGTTGCATGCAAAAGAGGATAACAATGAGCGAATATGAAAAACTCGGGGCATTTTATCTGGGAAAAGAATATGATATGGCGTCGCGCAAGCGCCGGGAGGGTCTCTTATTATATGATTCAAAAGACCTGACGACCCATGGCGTGATCATCGGGATGACCGGAAGCGGCAAGACCGGACTGGGTATCGCACTTTTGGAAGAAGCGCTAATCGATAATATACCGATCATCGCCATAGACCCCAAGGGCGATTTAACCAACCTGGTGCTCAATTTTCCGCAGTTGCGGGCCCGGGACCTGCGTCCGTGGATCAATGAACAGGATGCGCTGAATGCCGGGCTGACGCCGGAACAGTTTGCAGCCAAACAGGCTGATCTCTGGCGCAAAGGCTTGGGTGGCTGGGGGCAGGACCCTGCGCGCATCGCCCGTTTGAAAAATGCCGCTGACTTTGCCGTTTATACGCCGGGCAGCAGTGCCGGGCTGCCGGTCAGCGTGCTGCGTAGCTTTGCGCCGCCGCCGTCCCATGTGGGGCAGGATAAGGATCTGCTGCGCGAGCGCATCCAGACCACCGCCACCAGTCTGCTGGCGCTGCTGGGAATGGAAGCTGATCCGATAACCAGCCGGGAACACATCCTGGTTTCCAATATTCTTGAATCCACTTGGGCTAACGGCAAAGCCATTGACCTTGCCGGATTAATCCGCACCATTCAAACACCCCCCTTTGAGCGCATCGGTGTGATGGATCTGGATTCGTTTTATCCGGCCAAGGAGCGGTTTCAACTGGCCATGCGGCTTAACAATCTTCTGGCAGCCCCCGGTTTTGAAGCCTGGCTCGAGGGCGACCCACTGAACATCAACCGCATGCTTTTTTCGGACAGCGGCAAGTCCAGAGCCTCGATTTTTACCATCAGCCACCTTTCGGACGCCGAGCGCATGTTTTTTGTTTCCATGCTGCTTAATGAAATCCTTGCCTGGATGCGAACCCAGGCCGGCACTTCCAGTCTGCGGGCGATATTGTATATGGACGAAATTTTTGGCTATTTTCCTCCGGTTAAAAACCCGCCGTCCAAAGCGCCGCTATTAACGCTGCTGAAACAGGCCCGGGCCTTCGGTCTCGGGGTGGTTCTTTCCACTCAAAACCCGGTTGACCTGGATTACAAAGGTCTGTCCAATATAGGCTCCTGGTTTATCGGCCGGTTACAGACGGATCGTGACAAGGAACGGGTGCTGGCCGGGTTGGAGGGGGCCGCGGCCGGCTCCGGATTTGACCGCGGCCGAATGGGAGAAGTCCTGGCCGGGTTGGGCCAGCGCGTATTTCTTTTAAATAATGTCCATGAAAATGCGCCGGTTACTTTTGAAACCCGTTGGGTGCTTTCGTATCTACGCGGTCCGCTGACCCGTGAGCAAATTAAAATATTGATGGCGGATAAAAAATCCGTTACAGCGCCGGCTTCCCAGCAACCGGCAGCTGCGCCGGCGGCTTCATCTGCCACCGAACCGCCGGTCGTGGCACCCGGAATCAATGTCATGTATCTGCCCGCATCCGGCGCCGGTCAAGGCCTGATGTATTACCCGGCGGTGGCCGGCTGGCTGGATGTTTACTATTCCAGTGCCAAATACAAAGTCGATGTCACCCGGAAGCTGGCAGTTGCGGCCATGCTGGAAGACGGACCGATAGCTGTGGACTGGGACCAGGCTGAAGAGATCGCTTTGAGTTCCGATGACCTTCAAACTTCACCGTTGTCCGATGCCAATTTTGCGGAGTTGCCGTCGGTGGCGGGAAAAGCCAAATCTTATAACAAATGGAACAAGGATCTGTTACGTTGGATTCGGCAAAATCGTCCCTTGATCCTCCATCGTTCGAAACGGTTTAAACTGACCGGCGGGCCCGAAGAATCCAGGAGCGAGTTTTTGTCGCGGGTGACTCAGGCTGCCCGGGAAAAGCGCGATCTGCAGGTCGAAAAGCTGCGCCGCAAATACAGCTCCAAATACAACACGCTTCAACGGCGGTTGATGCGTGCTGAACAGGTGTTGCAACGGGAACAGGAGCAGGTCAAGACCAAAAAAATGGAGACCATAGTTTCTTTTGGCACCGCGATCCTGGGCGCATTTCTGGGCCGCAAGGCGGTCAGCGCCGGTTCGGCCACACGATTCGGTACCGCTGTGAAATCTGCCGGTCGAATGCGGAAAGAAAGTATGGACGTCGCCAGGGCCCAGGAGACGGCCGCAGCGGTTAAACATGAAATGGCCGAACTCGATGAGCGCCTGCAGAGTGATATCGACAGCCTTGATACCACCTTTGATCCAGCTGGCGAAGAACTGGAAGAGGTTACGGTGAAACCACAAAGCACCAACATTACGTTGAAAGTCTTTAGCCTGATCTGGATGCCGTTTCGCAAAGATGCCGGCGGCAGATTGACACCGGACTGGTAATAGTAAAAAGAAAGTGCCTAAAATTAAGGCGTCGCTCCGCTCCATCTTTTATATAGATGGCAGGATCCCTTAACTTTAGTCACTTTAGATCACTTCTAACTTTAGTCACTTATCTTTTCCCCTAAACCTTCCCTTGCAAACTATCCGCGCTAACGGTATGGCTTAGCATCTTTTTTAATCACAGCGACTTTTGATTTTGTAACGAGGAAAAATGCATTCCCGATTTTCCGATCATAAAAAAATCAAGCCCTACCGGCAGGTCTTAAAAGTCAGTTTCCCGCTGGTAATCAGTATGTCTTCTACGATGATCATGGAGTTTACCGACCGGGTTTTCCTTGCCAATTACTCGCTGGATGCCATTGCCGCTGCGCTGCCGGCCGGTATTGCTTCATTTTTATTTATTTCCTTTTTTCTGGGCACCGCCCAATATTTAAATGTCTTTGTGGCCCAGTATGTCGGATCGGGCAGGCCACAGCGGGTTGGTGCGGTCCTGTGGCAGGGGATTTATTTTTCACTTGTTTCCGGAGCGGCGCTGGCCGGTCTTAGTTTTTTGGCCGAACCGCTCTTTCAGTTTGGCGGGCATCCGATCGAGGTGCAGGTTTTAGAGGTCGTATATTTTAAGGTCCTGTGTCTGGGTTCGGGAATCCTGATTGTTGGAACCGCGCTGTCCTGTTTTTTTAGCGGACGGGGTCAGACTCGGCTGGTGATGATCATCAGTATGCTCGGAACCCTTTTCAATATCCCCTTGGACTATGCTTTGATCAATGGCATCTGGATTTTTCCGGAATGGGGGATCCTGGGAGCCGGAATTGCCACCGTTATGTCCTGGTCCCTGGTCACGCTTATTTTTGCAGTTCTGGTTTTTACGAAGAAAAATGAGCGCGTCTTTAAAGTATTGACCCATCGTGCCGTTGAAGCCGACCTTTTCGGCCGTCTCATGCGATATGGCATACCCAGTGCGATTCAGTTCAGCCTGGATATTTTTGCTTTTACCTTTTTTAT
>Ga0255055_10000051_pt1 | contig 85303 bp, 66 predicted proteins | sample JV7_2_27_MG_FD_188633 | JGI IMG/M metagenome (GOLD analysis project Ga0255055, IMG submission 188633) | Seawater microbial communities from Jervis Inlet, British Columbia, Canada - JV7_2_27 | ecosystem: Environmental > Aquatic > Marine > Inlet | place: Canada: British Columbia | collected... | reverse complement strand
TGTTCCGGGAAAGTTCATCCAGGCATTTCGACCAGAAGCCGCGCACGAGAACGAGCACAACCTGATCGGAGTCGAAAATGGCAACGATCGTTTCCTAATCAAGCAGATCGCTGGCATCCTCGCCCGAAGGATCGTTTGCTCAGTCCGACCTGACGACGAACTCAATGCCGGTGACAGGATTGGGATGATTAAGTTCGGCTCACGTGTTGAGCTTTACCTACCGAGTGATTGTCAGGCGCTGATTCAGCCTGGTGATATCGTGCGTGCCGGCATCACACCAGTCGCCAGAAGCCGTGATGTCGACTAAGATATAAACGAAATCTATTATTAAGAGGCTTTCTTGATGAATTCTTTAAAACAATATGTACCGAACATGATCACTTTCACCACATTGACCTGCGGAATGGCTTCCATTGCCCTGGCGATTGAGGGATACCTAAACTTTGCTGCAGTTCTTATCCTGGTGGGTCACCTACTCGACGCCATCGACGGAGGAATAGCCCGACGGCTGGATGTCTCATCTGATTTTGGAAAACAACTAGATTCCCTGGTCGACATCATCATTTTCGGTGGGGCAGGTTCGGTCCTGGTATGGCAGCACCTAGCGGAAACAAGCCTATATCGATGGCCCTATTGGATCGCTGGAGTTATTTTCGTCATCTCGAGTGCGTACCGCCTCGCTCGCTACAACATCTCCACCGGCAAAACCAAGCAGAAAGAGTCTTTAGGCTTAACCAGCTCTACTTCCGGCGCTTTTATAGCTCTTTCAGTACTCGCGGACAGGGCTTTCGAACATCACCTCTTCCCAGATTGGATCTTCCCCATTCTCCTCATTATGGTTTCGCTTCTCATGATAAGTCGCATCCGCTTCCCTGAACTGCATGTCATCTTTCGCCGCCGACGTGTTGGCTTCGCAATTCTGAGTACAAGTCTCATCGCTGCTTATTGGTTGACTCCCCAACTCGTTTGGCTTGGGCTAACAACCGGCTACATCTCTTTCAGCGTTCTGCGCGCCGGATTCCGGCAAATCCTATGAGTGTAGTCCATCAATTTCAAGGTCAAATGCTCGCCTCATACGCACGCGTAATATATCGCACGGCTCCCCTGAAGATTGAAGGCTGGGAATATGTAACGCAAGCGATAGCCACGAAACGACCTATCTTATTCACGGCGTGGCATGGGCAGGCCCACCTGTTTATCCCTATCTTCATGTCTAAGGTGGATATTTCGGGGTTCTCCTTTATCATCGTTGGCGATCACCGCCAGAAAGTGCTTGTGCCGTTTGTCACCAGTTTGGGTGTTGTACCGCTCCCGGTTTCCATGGAGGATGGCTCGTTTTCAGGTGCGCGCAATGTTATCGGGCTGATCAAAGAGCTTCGCAAAGGAAAGTATTCCTTGATCGCGCCGGATGGACCGGATGGTCCTGCGAGGATCTCCAAGCGCGGTACAGCTTTTATCGCCACTCGAGCTCAAGCTCTTATCCTCCCCTTCGCCGCATACAGTCCATCTGCCCTTCACATGCCCCGGTGGGATCGATACTCGCTGCCGCTTCCATATGCTCCTATCTACTGGAGTGCGCGCCCTCACATCTCGGTCTCACGCGACACAGATCGTGATATGCTGCTTGAAGAGGTAACCCGGGAAACAAACCTTGCAAATGAGCAGGCAGAAGCCATGGCCAAGAGACGGAAATAAGCTTCGCTCTATTCCCTACAAGACAACCAAGCGAAATACTCAAACAAACTTCACCTGCTCAGTGAACGCGGCAGAGTTATCATTTAGCTGTTGATTTTGCATAGCTAAGGACTGTTTGAAACGGGGTTTACTGGACGATCTTCCCGTCCGCCAAGCGGATGGTCCTCATCGCTCGGCCTGCCAGCTCGTCATCGTGGGTAACCATGAGGATCGTTTTTCCGCGCGATATCAGGTCTTCAAAGAGGCGGATAATTTTAGCGGAAGAACGGGAATCCAGGTTCCCTGTGGGTTCGTCCGTTGCGATAATTGGGGGATCATTGGCAAGGGAACGCGCGATCGCTGCCCGCTGCTGCTGCCCACCAGAGAGCTTCGCCGGAAGCGCATCTGCCTGGTCCTCAATACCAACCAATTCTAGAAGATGCAAAGCGCGATCGTTGCGTTCTTGTCGATTAAAGACGCCTCCAAAATCCATCGGCAGGCGCACATTCTCGAGGACGGAAAGTGTGGGTAGAAGCTGGAAAAATTGAAAGACTACCCCCACGTTCTTTCCGCGCCATACGGCAATTTCCCCTTCGTTCAACTCATGCACTGCGGCACCGGTGACATAGATTTCCCCATCGCTGGGTTGATCAATGCCAGTCAACATATTGATGAGAGTCGTTTTCCCACTACCTGACTTCCCGACAATGGATACAAATTCGCCCTTGTCGATACGCAGGTCCACATCTTTCAATGCGGTGAAAGATCCCGCAGATGTTTCATAGATCTTGGAAACCTGATTGAACGCGATCAAGTGGCCGTTCGCTTTATACTTACTGGCCCCTGAGCCATTTGAACCTGACTTATTCCAAAATGTCTTCATAAGATCACAAGAATCCCTTATTCGTAATCCAGGACCTCGCGCACAGTGAGCCTGGCGGCTCTCCTTGCCGGCGCAAGACTTGAAAAAACAGCAATAACCCCAATAACGACCAACCAGAGAAGCAGCCCCGCGAAGGAATATGAATAGATGAGATCGGCTTGCATAACCGCATTTACAACTGCACCCGCAAGGGCTCTTCCGGATGGTCCAGAGAGCAACGCACCCAACACCCAACTGATCAAACCGACCACGACACCTTCGATGACGATGACTTGTCGCACGGCGATGTTGGAGGCGCCAACTGCGCGCAGGACGCCGATCTCGCGTGTACGTTCAAGAACATTGATTCCGAGAGTCCCTGTAAGCCCCAATCCCCCCACCAGAGCCAGAAGCCCGGCCATGATCATCAAAACGACAAGGATAAGGTCGAACACATCTGTGAAATCGCCGAAAATCGCGTGGCGAGTGCTGCTCGTGCTCTTACTTAGGCTCGCGTTTTCAAAACGAGTCTCTAACTCGAATGCGATCGTATCCTGTTCAACATTGCTGCCAATCGCTTCAACGTTTCCTCGAACGCGGATCACATCAACCTGGTTCGGTCGGTTCGTCAACTGACCGAAGGAACTATATTCCATATAGATACGAGACCCGGAAAGATGCTTCGAGGTCACACCAACCACCTGGTAGGTTCGCTGCCGGTTTCCGATTTTTAGTGTGATCTCGCTCCCAATTCCTATCCCGGATTCCTCATCAAGCAAGTCGTCGTTCACAACGATCATGTTCGTGTCACTGGCATCTAACCAGTGGCCCTCAAGCATCAGCGGTTGGATTGTGACCGCATCATGAGGGAGACCGACGATCTCGAGTTCCCCGCTCTCGCTTCCATCCTCTCTGATGATGACGCCAATCGATTGAGCCCACCCCTCGGCTGCGGAGATCTCAGCTATTCTCAATGCCTCCCGCTCAACTGTTTGCTTCTTAGATCCATACGGCAAACCAAGCGCGGCATCGAACGCGACATAACGAGCGATATTCTCGATCTGAACGGTCAAAGAAGCGCGCGTGCTGAATACCGCGATAAACATCGCGCCTGCAAGCGTAAGTGTAAGAAGCGTAAATACCAGCCGCGCTTTATTGCGGAATGTATTCCTCAGAGAAAGCACAATCGGCGGAGCGAGATTCCGAACTTTCATCAAAACACGATTCAGCCAGTCGCTGCCATCGGATCCAATTCCATATTGATAGATCGCATCGTAAACCGACATGCGGGTTCCGGAGAGAATGGGGTAGATCGCCACGCCAAGCGGCATCACTAAGCCCAGAATGATCTGAAGCGTCATGACCTGCCAGGAAATATTGACCGTGGCGAGATCAAAATTGACGAATCCCGCCGCGAATTCTGCGAGCCACCAAGACCCCAATAATCCAAGTGGCAGCGCCACGGCAAGGCCAAGCACGCTGAACGCGAGGACATTGAAGAAGTACATCCCGATGAGTTGTTTACGAACCGCTCCGATGGAGCGCATAATACCGATTTGCTTAATCTGTTGAACGAGGATTGCAGAGACGGTGTTCACTACCAGCCCTCCACTCAAGAGAACTGCCATGACGCCCATAATCTGGAGGATGAGGAGAAAACCGTCGATCTGGTCTTCCGCCCAGTGTTTGCCCGGATCGGAACCCAGCCCCGGAACTCCAATACTCCCGACTCTATACCCGGATGGCTCGATCACCCGATCCCGGATGCTGCTGCCAACCTCAAGCACATGCTCTCGATCAAATTTATTCTCAGCCATAACGACATCGAGCTTATTGTAGTAAGAGGACTTGCCCATCCATTTCAGGCTTTCAAGGTTTACGTAACCGGTGACCTCCCCCAACAGCGCATAAGGCATCCCGTAAAGATCATGAACGATGCCAACAAGCTCCAAATCATATGTGCGGTCATCTTCCATCTTGATCGTGATCGTGTCCCCAACCGCTAGCCCCAGCCCTTCTGCTGATTGTCGCTCTAGGGCAATCTCGCGAACGCCCAGCGACATCCTCCCCTCTACGAGATTCACCCTATTCACTTTTAATTCGGTCAGATTCGGGAAAGCGTTTAGCGCAAGATCATCCCAGCCTCCCTCACTGTTCAAAACCGTTGCTCGCTCAACTCTTCTCGCCTGAACGTCTTCCACTTCCCGCATCGCGTCGACTGCGCTGGTTAGGTCTCGCTGAAACGGGGATACATAAATCTCCAAACTCGCCGGATTGCCTTCAGCGAAAGACCCATAGAGGTCCCGCTGAACCATGATCCCCGCGTTCGTTATCATCCCGACAGAAGCGACTCCAATGGCGATTGAGAAGATAACCAGAAGAGACCGGGAGCGGTTACTCCAGATATCTTTTAGTATTTTCGTCCAGCGGGTCGGGAGTTGCATTCTGTACTTTATCTCCTAACGAGCTCTGTAGGACGCTGTATGAACTCGTTGTGAGGCACGGATAGGAGCTGGCACTGCTTCGTGCCCAGAATGACCATTTGGCGGCGCTTCGCTTAGTCCGCTGATGATGCGCCCATCGGATATCTCCAGTATCCTGCTCGCTCGTTCTGCAATCTCTTGATCGTGAGTCACAATAACCAGTGTCTTACCAAGGGAGACCAATTCAGAAAATAGGTCATAGATATCGTCCGCGGTTTGCGAATCGAGGTTCCCTGTCGGTTCATCGGCGACAATCACATCAGGGTCGTTCGCCAGCGCACGCGCGATGGCGACCCTCTGCTGCTGCCCACCCGAGATCTTCGACGGCACCTTATGTGCGTGCTCACGGATGCCTACTTGATCAAGCAATTGCATAGCACGCTCGTTGCGCTTCGCAAGCGGGTATGTGTCACAGAAGTCCATGGAGAGCGTGATATTTTCGACCAGCGTCAGCGTTGGCAACAGCTGGAAGAATTGATAGACCACGCCCAGGTTGCGCCCTCGCCAGCGCGTTAATTCTTCATCGTTCATGGAATGTATGGATTCTCCACCGATTTGTACTTCGCCCGAATCCGGGCTGTCGATGCCCGTGATCATGTTGATCAGCGTGGATTTCCCTGCTCCCGATTTCCCGAAGATGGCGAAGAATTCTCCCTCGTGAACTTCCAAGTTGATTCCCTTGAGCGCTTCGACACTGTTGGCAGCATTCGGGTAGACTTTCACCAGGTCCTTTACTTTGATAAGAGCACCGTTTTTGCGCCCATTCGTACCTGATATTTTGGTAATTTCCATTAATTAAAACCTCGCCGATGCTTTATGCCGTATTGAAAATTTTCAAGGAACCTATACGGCGCGTATGGTATAGGCGACGATCAGGTCACTTACTGCAAAGATTGCCTTTGATCGTCGCCAAGGGGACCATGTTAACACAGGATAACCGGGGTTTGTATTAGAGTTTCATTACAGTTTGCTTACGGTTATTTTTACCTATTTAACGATTGGAGATGAAGGGCTCTTCTAAATCATGTCATTTCGAGGAGCCCCTCGACCCGCTCGGGATAAACTCCGCCGAAGGGTTCAGCATGACAGCAAGTGGCTACATCTGGTTTCAGAGATAGGGCCTTCACGGATAGCATCCTGGCGATTTCGCGTTCGCCACTGCACGGCTCGCGTGAAATGACAATTATTCAGGGGAGCATAGCCTGGGGATCTACAGCGATGCTTCCCTATCCAACGTCTGTTGAAGGTTACTCTTAGACGTTGCTGGAAAGCGCAGGTAAGTTTCGGTCGCCTCAGAAAGGTTCGCATATACGCCGCGATAGGAAGGAGGCAGCAGCGCCGCTATTTGGTACATGATCTCATCGATCATCTGCTGCCGCATTTCTCGCGTCGCCGGACCTCCGTTCGTTTGCAAGGAGAATGGATTCCCAACCGCAATCCGAAAGTCGGTGCGCCGCAGATGGGTAAAGTTATCCCAGAAATCCTCATGCCGGTAACAAGCCATCGGAAGCAAAGGCGCTCCACTGCGCAAGGCCATGATCACTACACCAGAATGACCTTTCCCAAGATTCCCGTCGCCGCTGCGGGTACCCTCCGGCGCCACAGCCAGAATCGAACCTTTCTCCAACGCCGCCAACCCAAGACGGATCGCGCCAACATCGGCTGTGCCTCTTTTTAGAGAGATGCCGCCCCACATGTCGAATAGGAGACCCAATAATTTATTATCCCAGGACTCAGCTTTAGCAAAGAAAGCCATTGGTCGAGGCAGCAGGTTGGTATAGAAGACCGGTGGTTCCAGAAAGTTGATGTGATTTGATACGAGGATGAGCGGTCCCTGAGCCGGAACTTGCACCAACTGAGCATCGTCGATGCGGCACAGCATCCGCATCAGGCGCTTAATTGTCGCATTGACCAACCGGCTCATCAACGTCACGTATTAAGATCCTGTTTCGGACAGATGATTTCGATCTGACGCGGAAGGATTTCTACATTTAGCTGCTGTCCCTCAGTACAGAGCGTCTCTCCATCGGCGTGTGCGGGTAGACTTCCCTCAAGGGCGGTGACAACAATGCTGGGGGTTCTACCAGTCTGGATTGAGGGCTGGGAGGCTTGCGTCCCAGCCATAAAACGTGGAATCAGGGCGAAGATCCTCGCTTTGCTGACCTGTTCAGCGATACAGAGGTCCAGCATCCCGTCATCGATTCCCGCCTCTGGTGCCATCATGAATCCACCGCCCATCCGGCGGCCATTCATGATGGAGACCATCAAGGTATGTTGGTCCATCGTCTGCCCATCGAACTCGATGCGAACCAAGGGGGCACGATAATAAAGGAAGATCGTTTTAATCGCAGCAACGATATACGATAAGAAACCATGAAGACGCGTCATCTTCAGCGCCTCAAATCCCACAACAGCGTCGAAACCGATGCCCACCCCGTTACCAAAATAGCGCCCCTCAGGATACAAACCACCCTTTACCAACCCCACATCCATGCTGGACCGGTAATCCTCCAGCAGCACCCGGCAACCCTCTTCCAGACCCGGAGGCACATTTACCCCATAGGCAAAGTCGTTGCCCCGTCCGATCGCAATCACGCCCATCGCAACGTCATCAGCGCCGGCTTGTTTCGCGAGCATCAAGCCATTAATCACTTCATTCGCAGTGCCATCGCCGCCGGCAACGACGACTACGTCGAAACCGTCAAGTGCAGCCTGCTTGGCCAGCTCCAGCGCATGCTCAGGTCGCTCAGTGCGGACCAGATCGAACTCCTGACCATGCTCGCTCATGATTCGATCCAAAAGCGGAATGGCATCCTCCGCGGTTCCCCTGCCGGATGTTGGGTTGACGATGATCTTGTATTTGGTCATCTTGATGAACTCCTTAACAATGAATGCGTGGACACCATTGGGGGGCTATTGATAAGCGGTACGCCATCAATCTCACTCGTCAGCATTTGGGGGACGGGAAAGTTTACACAATCTTCGGGAAAGGACATCAGCAGACAATCTCGCCGTTTACAGGACGCATTTCCATCCTTGGTAGTTCTCCGAAAGGTCAAATAATGGAATATGCAATTGACGGGTGGTACTCTTGCCTAACGGCTGAAGTTCATAGCAGATAATAACCACACCATCACTTCTGACTGCCGTTGAATTCGCTCGACGTGATGACATACAAATTACTCGCCGGGGACGGATACTTGCAGCCTTGATAAGGCGCCGATTTCATGCAACTTTCCGCATCCTGGGAGTAGAACCCAAACAAGGATATGAAATGAAATTGTTTTTGGCTACCTCGAGAAAACCCTCTATCACATCGGGTTAGAAACGGATTAATAACCCTGCTATAGGCGTTTCTCGTACATACGATAGGTTTTATAGACTTCACCACCCATGAGGCGAATGGAGCGATTCATCATATCGTTATTTTCAAGGATCCAACTCATCTCTACCAGCTTGTACCCTTTAGCCGATGCTGCCTTAGCCGTCTCAATGTACATCAGAGCATCAACGCCCGATCCTCGGAACTCAGGCAGCACACCTAATGCAAACGCACGCAGCCACTTAAGCCGGCTGTCAGGGGAAAATATTGGGAGAACTTTCCAATACCAGACGAGTTTGAGCATGGATAACAAATTGGGTGTGCCGGGTTTCGGGTACGCGCGGAGAAGAGGTTGACAGAGATCAGGAAGTGAAAGGGATACTCCCACAACCTCTCCCTCCTTCTCCACAAAAAACGTCAGGTCTGGGTCGATAATATCTTTTAGATCCTTCGCCAGGTGATTAATCTCCGCGTCGGTCATGGGCACAAAGCCCCAATTTTTTTCCCAGGATTTGTTATAAACACGCTTAAAGAGTTCGACCTCATTGTCGAAGTCTTTCATATTAAGTGGGCGGATCTCGAAATTATGCCGCTTCTTGATTTTGTCCACAACCCGCAATAATTTAGGTGGGATGTTCTCCATGAAGTCCTCAAGCTGCAGAGCAAACGCCCAAAGATCCATCGCTTTCTGGAAACCTGCCTGTTCGATGTAATCCATATAGCGGGGAGGGTTATAGGTCATCAGGACCCTGGGGGCGTCATCGAAGCTGTCAACCAGCAATCCAACTTCATCGTTGGTCGTAAATTGGGCGGGGCCCAGGATGGTGTCATGCCCGGCCTCCTTCGCCCACTCTTCTGCTGTGCGCAGCAAAGCGGCAGCCGCTTCCGCGTCATCCAGGACTTCGAAAAAACCAAAGAAGCCTGTATTTATGTCCTGGAACTGGTTGTAATTCTCATTGGTGAAGGAAGCAATAGTTCCCACCACCTTCGCGCCGCGTCGGGCGATGAAATACGCCACCTGAGCGTGCTCGAAGAAAGGATTTTTATCCTTATTGTGAAAATCTCGCCGCTCGGAAACCAGAGGGGGTACCCAATATGGATTATCTCGATAAACATCCCACGGCAAGGATATGAACTCCATCATATCGGCTTCGTTCTTAACTGGGGAAATGTGTAATTCAGACATGGGTCTCCTCCAAAGGCTCTGCGTGATTATACAATCAGACTAGATGAAGAGGGCAAACGAAAACGCGTCCCGGTATCACGTATTGAGGCAGACAAATTGAGTATAGATCACTTCGGAATATCGCCAAGCTAAAGTCGGATTCCGTTAGATCATTCCCTGTTCCTGGTACCAGTCGTAAGCCTCTTGAGCCGCTTCTCGAAAGGGGCGTGGCTCTGGCAGCCCAAGCTCGCGACGCGCTTTTGTTATATCGCAATATAGATAGTGACGGCTCATACGCAGCTGTCCACTACTAAAAGGAATGGGGATCAGATGACTCAGCCAATCAATCGCCTTGGCGATCGGCCTAATCGTCCATGGGGGGATTTTCAACCACGGTGGTTTCCGACCGGTGACCTCATTAAGGGTTGAAAAGACGAATTTATGAGTTAGGTTTTCGCCGCCAAGGATATACCGTTCACCGGACCGACCCTGGCGGACGGCGGCCAGGTGACCGGCGACGACGTCGTCAACATGGATAATATTTATTCCGCCTTCCAACCAGAAGAATCCCCAACCGCGCGCAGCCTCTGTGACCAACGAACCGCTATTGCGACTAAAGTCGCCAGGGCCCAGCACAATGGATGGGTTAAGAATCACCAACCTCAGCTGGTCATCAGCAATTCGGAGGGCCTCAACTTCCGCCTTGAACTTGGCGTAGGCGTAGGGAAAAGCTTCTTCAGGGAGATTGAAATAATGGTTTTCCGTCAGCAGGTCGCCTGGCGCTGGAACCCCCATCGCCGAATACGAACTAGTGAGAATGACGAACTGCACACCGGCTTGGACAGCAGCCTGGACGATGTTGCTCGTGCCTTCAACCGAAGTTCGCAGCACGAGCTCTGGATACCGCCAGTAAGCCGACTCCGCTGCGGCGTGAAACACCCCGGTTACCCCCTCCAGAGCCGGTGTCAGGCTCTCTGGCTCGAGGATGTCCCCCACGACGATCTCGACGGAGAGACCTTCCAATGCGGCGAGTGAGGAGGTCTTCCTGCTGAGAGCACGCACCCGGTAGCCTTCAGCGAGGAGTTTGCTGCAGAGTTTAGAGCCAATAAATCCCGTCGCCCCGGTGACTAAAACGAGATCAGGCATTCAATCCCAGTTCTCGACCCACATCCTCCATGATGTTCAAGGCGCGGTCAATCTGCTCGTCGGTATGGGTGGCCATGTAGCTGGTGCGCAGCAGGCTTTTTCCAACCGGCACGGCTGGAGGTAGAAATACATTGGTATAGACTCCGGCTTCGAAGAGCTTCTTCCAGGCGATCAGCGCTAGCTTCTCGGCACCGATAATGATGGGGATAACAGGTGATACGCTGCCCCCAGTGTCAAAACCCAATTGTTTTAGACCATTTCTCATGCGGTCGGCGACCGCCCATAGGCGATCCACACGCTCGGGCTCATTTTCGATGATGTCGAGCGCGGCGAGGGCAGCGGCGACGTTCGAGGCCGGCATCGCGGCACTGAACATCATCGAGCGTGCGTTGTGCTTAATATAGTGAATTATGTCCTCATCGCCGGCTATGAAGCCCCCCAGCGAGGCGAAGGATTTACTAAAGGTTCCCATAATGAGGTCGACATCATCCGTCACCCCGAAGTGAGCCGCCGTTCCCCTTCCCCGCGCCATCACACCCATTCCATGCGCGTCGTCGACCATCAATCTGGCGCCGTACTTCTTACAAATGGGCGTCATCTCCGGCAGCGGAGAAAGATCGCCGGAGACGCTGTATAAACCGTCAACAACAACCATCGCGCCTGAATCTTCGTCGATACTTTTAAGAATTCTTTCGAAATGATCTATGTTGTGGTGACCAAAACGACGGAGCTCGCCGTGAGCCAGCATTGCCCCATCGATGATGCTGGCGTGGTCCTCTTTATCGGTGACGATCGTATCGCCCTTGCCGGCAAGGCAGGAAATCACACCGAGGTTTACTTGATAACCAGTGCTAAAGACAAGTGCTTGTTCTTTACCTACGAATTTCGCCAGCCGATTTTCGAGTTCGTGATGAAGCTCGAGGGTTCCGTTTAGAAACCGCGAACCGGTGCAGCTCGTTCCGAATTCATTCGTTGCGTCGATCGCGGCCTGACGGACCCTGGGATCCGTTGTAAGGCCGAGATAGTTATTTGAGCCGAGCATGAGCACGCGGTTGCCATCGAAAACAGCTTCCGTCCCCTCGCTGTTCTGGATCGGCAAGAACCAGGCGTATAAACCCGCGGCCTGCAAATCACGGGCACGTGTGTACTCTCGACATTTTTCAAATATATCCATAAGTTCTCATCCTTTCAAATTATCCAAATAATATTAACACGAATCGTACTGACTCATGCCCCTCCATGACATTGTCATCCTTCAACGCTGCTCCCCTCGGTATCGCAGCAATACCTGGTAAAGCACTTGCCATTAAAAAAACACTTGGGTCCACGGGGTACGAAGGCCACTAACCCGGGCATTTTGAAAACGAAGCAATGATCCGCTTAAAACTATCTAAGCGTAATTTTATCAATAGATCCTAATTATTAGGCCTCATCGCTTTCTATGCAATTGGGGGGCAGGCGAAATCAGAGGGAAAGTACGCCGGCTAAACCCGCAGCGCTTCCGTCTTCGAGTTGATCGATTTTCGCGCGTATCCGCGCCTATTTGAGAGGAATGTTATTCGGATTTCGCGGTCCCGAGCACCGCTCAGTGTCCTTCTTATCCACATAATCGGGTTTGATCTCATCGCAAAGCTCGGTGACAAACGAAGGTCGCGTTACTTTGTTTGTCAGGGAGAAATCCTTGAGCGGGTTGCCTAAATATCGCCGGCAGCATGGCACTTCTCGACAAATTACCCGTGGCAAATCGATTATATCCTGTGTGAATCAGGCGATTCCGCCTAACAAGACTCTCACGGCAACGGTGAGATTAAGAGAGAGGAAGAAGAGATCCACGGCGAGCGCTGCTCCTGGTTGAGTATCTAGTTGCAGCTCGAGAACCGCGAACCAGGCCGCTGTCAGACCAGCGAAGATCAAGACACCTGCCCCCGCCCAAGCTGTTGTAAAGGCTGGGTCTGCGCCCAGAAACATGATCACTGCCCAGCCCAGAAGGTATGCCCAGGATAGCAGCCAGAACCCGATCCCCACATCCCTCATCCGGATTCCCATTCTCCGCCCAAGCCACGCAGAGAGCGCTAATAACAGCACTGTGAGCACAGTCGAGAGCAGCCAGCCCGGGACCCACACCGCCGCTGCCAACGCTCGCAGAAAGACGCCGAGGGCAAGACCAAGCGCTGCTAATAGAACGACGTTCCATCCCGGCGACGACTTGAAGGTCATCAAAGTCGCGAATAGCAGCAAGCCGATTACAGCGACGATCAAGATAAAAGTCCTACCAGGTTCCTGTGGACCAAAACAAAGCCCCGCTAGAGATCCCAACAGTCCCAATAGGCTGAACGGTACAACCTGGAGGAAGAAACGTGTCCAGAACATATTTCGCTTATCTCTGCTGAATTTCCGATTGCCCTTCGGCAATCAGATCGACCCACTGATCACTTAATAACCCGGCGAGCAGGATTGTCGCTCGTTGACGGATGGAGACCAATAACCGCAGCACAGAAATGTTGGCATCTTCCGGCGCGAATCCAGATTGTGGGTAGGTTACCTCGATCGCCAGCGTTTCCGGATTAGCTACATCGAAACCGTTCCGGTTGGCGTATTCGACCGCCTCGGTTGCGGCCATTCCTAGCACTGCATATGAGACGAGCGTTGCGCGGTCATCATCATGAAGCCACGCTAAGACATCACCGGGAAACGGTGTGGCGGTCATCACGCCCGGCGGGGTAGGCGAGGGTGTGCTCGCCATGAGCGTCTGGCGGGCGACGGCGAGCGTTACCATCTGCTCTGCGACGACGCTGATGCCTGCATCCGCAGCCGCTTGTGCAGCGCGCTTCATGCGCCCCCGTTCAATGAATAGCCTTCCTGCATCCACGGCGACAGCTAACATGAGCAACGAGACGGGTATTAAGACAGCGACGACAATCAGAATCTGCCCTTTATGTCTCATGGTTAATTAGAATACTCAATGCGGCTCGTTGCTTCGGCACCGAGCGTTATGGTAATCGGCAACGGCAAGGCAAGATTCATTGGATAAGCGAGCCGGACCGTAAGTGGTTCACCCCGCGGTTTTGGCCACGACATAGCGGCCCGTGCCGGCTCATCCGGATTGATGTTTACAATCACCGTTGTGGGGTCGCTCAATCCGGTCATAGCGGCGCGCACTGCACCTATTATCTCAGCATCCCCCTCCCCCATACTTGAATCAAGGATTGCTCCTGCACGCGTGCCTTCCCAGGCTGCCTGCGTGAGGATGATCTGGGCGTTGATCAGCACGCCCAGGTTGATTAATCCCAACATCACCAGTAGCAGGATGGGCAAGACGACGGCGAACTCCACAATCGCCTGGCCTTTATAGGGCTTCTGGCGTTCGGCGCTCTGATCTTGAAGTATCACTCTGTTTGATCGCCCCACACCTTGGGTCCATTCCTGTTCTTGCATCGAATAAAATCTCCGCTGATTTCAGGTCACCTTATGTCGCGTTACTTTCGCCAATCTTCAGCGCCCCAAGAATAGATGCAGGATCGGCGGCGCCAGGTAGATGATCAGTAGGGCGGGAAGGAATAAGAAAACTAGTGGGAATACGATCATAATCGGCAACCTGCGGCTGGCCTCCTCCGCCCTGCGCCTGCGGCTGGACCGCAGCAACTCCGTTTGAACCCGTAAGATTCGAGCCAGCGAGGTGCCTAAACGATCGGTTTGCCTCACCGCAGCAACGACTGCGCCTAAATCGTGGGACGGATTTCGATCTCCGAGCTCATCGAGGGCCTGCCCGCGCGGATGACCGCGGTCTAGCTGCCGGACAACGCGGCGCAGTTCATCCCCGAGCAATCCTGGATATCCCTCTGCAATCCTGCGCAGTGCAGTTTCAAACCCTAGTCCCGCCTCCAATCCCAGAGTCAAGCGATCCATAAAATATGGTAATTCGTTATCGATAATCATCCGGCGCCGCTCGACCCTCCTGTCGAGCCACGCTTGAGGCGCGAAATAACCACCGATCGTCAAGATAGTGGCGAGAAACCACCCTATCAGATCCCACCCCCGCCAGATGCCGAGGAGTGCACCAAGCGTAAGTGATACCAACAGGAGAAGCCATCGGGATGCGGCAAAATCGCGGACGGGCCACGGTATCCCTGAATGAACCAGGCGTGACTCCCCGATTTCAGAGACCCAGCGTTGGTATAAAGCCTCAGGCAGCGGAACAAACCCCAGAATGGGGGTGAGACGTTCCACCAGACCGATCTGCCTACTTGCGCTGCGTAACTCCGCCCGAACCTGCACCCCCAGCAGCACTTGAGAGACGGTGATAAGCACAATCAAACCGATGAGTGGTGAGATAACCAGTGAAAGATGTGATATTTCCATGTTCAATACCGGATCCGGACCATGCGTGAGATGATCGCCCACCCAATAAGCTGCATGACCAACGCGAGCACGACCAGCAACTGCCCGATGAGTGTATCGAAGAGCACATCAATATAGCGGGGGTTAAATGCCAGGAGAATGCCGGCTGAGACGGGGACCAACGCGGCGATGACAGATCCCGAGAATCTTCCTTGTGTCGTGACCGCCCTTACTTCGCGTTCAAGCTCCACACGGCCGCGCAGCAGATCGGCGGTCTCTTCCAGCATGCGAATCATATCGCCGCCGAACTGCCGCTGCAGTATCAAGCCATCCAATGCCAGCGCCAGGGATTCATTCGGATACTCTGAAAGAAACTTGCGAAGGGCTTCGTCAATCGGATGCCCCAGGGTAATCCGTCTTGAGAGTTTCGCAAAGGCTTCTCTTATCGGCGAAGGCAGATCTTCCTGTGCAAAGCGAATCGCCTGCTCGAAGGAGAGCCCGGCTGAAAGACCGGAGGCAAACGAGTCGAGCGCCTGCGGGAGTTGCTCTCCAAACCGACGCCGATAAGTTTGCGCTCGATTACTAATCCATGCTCTTGGTAAAATCGGCAGTATGAAAGCCAGCGCAATCCCAAGCAATATTCCACCGATGCGATAGCCGAGGAAACCTCCCGCTATAGCCGTAGCAGTGATGAACAGTATGCAGCGCGATGGTTTACTACCCAGTTTTGCGTCCTGCCATTCCTCCGACAGCGATAACCCCCATGTCGTCCTCCATAGGGGCTTCACCAGCCACTCCAGGGGGTCCGGGATCCTGCGTAACACCCATTGCGTGATAGGCTCCGGTTCAAGAGCCGGCAGTTTAGCAACATCAGCAGTACGCGCCTTCCAAACTCGGCGCATCGTACCCGCTTCCACCAACAGGATCAACGATAAGACGATCATCAGGGTTGAAGAAGCGAGGGCCATCGCCGGGAAGAAGGCTGGATGTGCCCATGAAGCTAGCTGTAATTGCCTGCGGGAAAACCAGACTATCAACACGAAGAGCGCGATGAGCGCGGCCCCCGTCAATGTATTCCGGTTCAGAATGCGTCCTCGCATAATCTCAAACCTAGTGAACACTCCTCTTGATTTCTCTTAATGCTGATGGTTACCGTTTCTTGATCGTGTGCTCCTTGTGGACCCCCGTCTTATGGTCGTAATGAAAGCGCGGGACAAGCCTGAGCTCTTCGCCTTCTTTCGCCGAGAGATTGGTGATGGCTTTAATCACCCTGCGACCGTCAGCGAGCCTATCCTGCTGCAGGACCACTTCGACAGCTCCCGCGATCATCCTGCGGATTGCCGATACAGGCATGTCGAAGCCAGCCATCAAGACCATCGACTCAAGGCGGATCATGGCATCGGCGGGAGAGTTGGCATGCAGCGTGGTTAATGAACCACGATGCCCGGTGTTCATCGCCTGAAGCATGTCGAATGCCTCGCCGCCCCGGACCTCCCCAACGATGATCCTATCCGGTCGCATGCGCAGCGCGTTGCGCACGAGTGTGCGGATGGGGATCTCTCCTGATCCCTCAATGTTCGGCGGTCGAGACTCGAGCGCCACCAGATCCGGGTGCTTGAGCTGCAGCTCAGCAGCATCCTCGATCGTAATGATCCGTTCCCCCTCCGGGATGCAAAGGCCAAGTGCATTCAGCGTGGATGTTTTACCCGAACCCGTACCGCCGGAAATGATGATGCTCACGCGATCAACCACACACTTGCGCAGGAATTCGGCCATCTTGGCGCTTATCGTGCCCAGCGATGTCAGCTTCTCCAATGTAAATGGATCGCGGGCGAACTTTCGGATCGTTAACGCCGGTCCGCCGATTGCCAGGGGCGGGATGATGGCATTTACACGCGAGCCATCCGGCAATCTGGCATCCACTAACGGGCTGCTCTCATCAATCCGCCTGCCGATGGGCGCGACGATGCGGTCAATCACATGCCGCAGATGAGCATCATCGCGAAAAGACACATCTGCCCGCTCTATCCTGCCCTCGCGCTCGATGAAGACATTATTAATGTCGTTGACCATGATCTCTGTGATCGCCGGGTCCTCTAAAAGCGGCTCGAGTGGGCCCAGCCCAACGGTGCGATCGACAACCCCACGGATGAGTTTCTCAATCTGCTCCATGGTAAGAATCACATCCTCACCTTCCAACACACGTCGCGTTCGTATGGTCAGCGCCTCCCGATCGGGCACCCCCACCTGCTCACCGACCTCCATCTCCGCTTCCAGATCATCAGAGAGCAGACAATGGATGCGATCTTCGAGCTTGAGCAGATCGATAGATTGGACTGAGACCTTCTTCTTTACCATAAATGGTCCTTGGCGGCTAACGGCCTATCGACGCGTTTTGGATCTTCGAAGCCTGACCCAATTCCTTGTGCCCCGCTACCACTTTCCGTAACCTCGCTGCCAACAACGCAACCCCGCGGCCGAACCTGCTGCCCCGGTCGCTGACGCAGGGTATTCCAAAGCTCACCTGATATCCAACAGCACGCGCATCCGGCTGGAGCGCCGCCAGCAGCGGAATTTCCAACGACCTGGCAATCTCCGCTGGGCTGACCGGATGCCGCCGCGTGATTTGATTGACCACCAGGCCGCTCTTCCCCCGTATATCAGCCGGCAAGGAGTTTATAAGGCGTCCAGTGGCGCGTAAGGCAGGCGGATCGGCAGTGGTCACTATCAAGGCGATATCCATCATCGAAAAGACGCTCTGCGTAGACGCAGGTATTCCAGTGGGCATATCGAGCAAGAGCCACTCCATCTCGTCAGCGAGATATCTGAGCAGCTGGACAACCGCCAACCAATCGATTTCGTTGTGCCACACATCCGGCGTTTGCATGAAGTTCAAACCTGAGGGGTGTTGGGCAATGACGAGCTGAAGATGCTTTGGGCTGATCTCCTTTACAACTGGCAGCAGATCCACCCAGGAACGCTGCGGTGTAAGATTTAATAGAAGGTCGTCGGCACCGGATCCCGGGTTGAGATCGAGGAGCAGGGTCTGACCATAGCTGGCGAGGATACATCCAAGATTTGTCGCCACGAGCGACGCACCCACGCCGCCCTTCGCCGAGAGATTCCCAAGGACCGTCACGCTACGAACCTCCCTCGGGTCGGAGTAGGATCAGCAGCGAAAAACCGTTCGCACGAGCATACAAGATGGCGATCGCCTCCTCAATGGATACCGCCAGCGTCAATTGATCCGGGTGGTCCCTTGTACCGTCAAAGCCCAGGATCTCCACCGCGGAGACGATCAGCCCCGCTTCATCAACCGGTTGACCGGCAAGATAGGCGAGGAGATCGAGGTGATCACCCATAATCACCTGTGGGACTGGGCTTGCGAACCAACCTGCCGGGATGACGATCGCCCAGCGTCCGTCAGGCAGGCGCGCTGATAGACCCGAGCCTCTTTCACCGGAGAAGTCTGATGAGAGCAACACCTCATTTTCCCTTACCGACGTGATCAACATCCGCCCTGTCGCTTGTGCGACATCCGTCAGATGCCCTTCCGGCAAAAGTCCTTCCGGCACGGGGCGGGTCTCGACCATATCCGCGGCGATTTCCGTGCCTGACCGCAGATCTCGCTGCGCCACCAGGGCGCGCGCAGTTGGGAGAGCGCTTTCCTGCAGGCTATTGAGGAAAAAGAAGGTGAGGATCCCCGCCAGCGCGGCTAGAAGCACAGCCAGGATGATGTAGAACGGGATCCTGCGGCGGAATCCTGCGGCCCAGCTCGGGGTTGTCTCCGGTGTAGGAGTTGGCTTGCCGTCCATTTTGATATCCCTCTTTATGGATAGTCCAAGTTCTCGCGCGATACGGGGCTCATAGAACAAAGAAAGCGGCTACGTCAGCCGCTTCGCGAATCACCTTTGGTTGTCTTCCATCCTATCCCCCAGTTCGTATTCGTCCTAAGTCGAATGTAGCACAGCACAAAGGGGCGTGTCAACCAGGGACACATCCCCCCAGCAAGAAAACACCCCTCCTTTCCATAAGTTATCTTTCACCCGCTTTGAATTTACACAATCCACAATGCAATAGTATGGGATTCTGGGACCAGAGCTTAGTTGCTATCCACCCATCGATATGCTAGATTCGATGCACCTCCCATCTACTGAGGAAGGGGAATGGCATCAACTCCAAAACTCACGCTCGATGATGGTCTTATCGATGGCCTCGTTTGCGCCATATGCGGCGAGGATGCGCTGCATGTCGTTCACATGGATAACCTGCCCGATTATGTAGGTTGCGATGGCTGCAACTCCGCGTTTCTCTCCGAAGACGGCGGTGAACGTGTTTTTTACGGTAAGATCGACGAGGGCTATCCATCGACGGCGCGGTTCGCGCTCAAGCAGTGGGTTTGGCTGGAGGCGGTGGAGAAAAGAGCGGGCGAGGAACGAGGTGCGCTCACGCAGGAAACACCAACCGACGATGAACCTACATTAGAAGCAATTACTCCACTCGCTACCGACATCGAAAGCATTGAATCGCCCATTTCAGAGACGGCAGCCGATATTCTAGAATCCCCCGAATCTGTTGACTTCCTCGAAAAGCGACTTGGAGAACTTGATCTTGGGTCCGGGGCGGCAGCGATCCCTGGCGTGAGTGATTTCGAGAAAGAACCAGCCGATCTAATCTCGGAAGGTACCGATGATCTCGAATCTTACTTCCGGTCGATCAGCCCTGATGATGCGACCGATCTTGAGCCATCTCTGCCAGAAGAAGGAGAAACCCCTCTGCCTGCGGGAACTTGGAGCGAGATCGGGCCTGAATCTGCAGATGAGCATGAACCACCAGAATTCGCAGATGTTCAATCCGAAGTAAGCCTTGGGAAAATCGGTGATACCTGGGACCAACCTCTCAAAGCGGAAATTCCTGAAACGGATGAAATCCCGCTTCCAGACTGGGCTCAACCCGCAGAAGACAGCGTTGATCCACCGCTCGAGGGGCACGACCAGGAAATTGAATTGCCCATCGACGACCTGTTCTCACCTGAGGAGCCCGAACTAGACTTCCTCTCGGATCTACGTCAATCCGCCGGCGTCCCACTGGAATCCGAGCCCCTCCCAGATCTGCACATCTCCGAGGTTCCACTCGAATCTCGGCCCATCCTCCCACCACTAGCGGATCCCGACGCTGTCGGGAGCGCAGTGGAACCAGAATCCTTCGCCGCAAGGATCGAGTCGTTTTCCCAGGCTCCAGTAACGGACCTGGAAGCGATCGAGAAAACACCGAGTAAGCCGGAAGCATCTTCGCAAGAACTTGATGCGGCTGAAGCCGAAGTGGTCCCGGAAGATGAGTTCGTGCTCCTGGATACGGATCCACCGGAAGGTCATCGTCATCGGGTTGTAATCCGCGGGGAGAAAGCTGTCTTCCCCGGCGGCGATTGCGCCCATTGCGGTCGGACCCCGGTCAAAGGTCAGCTAGCAGTGCTTGGATCACTTCCCAACGGCCAGAACATCACCCAACGAAAGCCCGCGACTTTCAAGATCCCGCTTTGCGTAGAATGCCGTAAGCGTGCCAGCCAACTCAGTAGGGAAGCCAAAGAGACAAGGCTGCAGGCCCATCTGCTATCTGCGATCAGCGCGATGCTGCTGGTCGTCGGCGCACTCGCGCTCGACATCATCGACCCCCGCGACTTTCAACTCGCCGATATCATCATCCTCGCCATTCTTTTCATCGTTGGTTACACCGCACCGGCTCTCTTCCTGCTGGGTCGTGTAGGCAAACACCTGCCGCCAGAAAGTGCATCGTACGTTCGCTCCACTCTACTCGTGCCACGGGAAACACAAGGACTCGAAACAGCCTTCGAATGGCGCAACGCAGAATATGCCGAACGATTCTTCGAAGCGAATGAGGCTCACACACTCGGCCAGCTTACCAAAATAAAGGACCGGTCCGCTGAACCCAGAGATATCAGCTGAGCGCGGCACTCGAACGAATCGCCAATTCTTTGACACTTACAGCACTCAAGAAAACCATCGAACGTAGTGACAAGTCTTGATCGCCTGACCCTAGATCAAAATGCTCTCAAAGCCCAATCCCCCTGTTGAGCCCTTTCCTTGCCCGCTTTGCGGCGAACCTATGCAGCTGTTGCCCGAACAGAACAGCTCCCACCATGTCCTTACCTGCATACAGTGCTCAAGTGAGCGAGAAGTCGGTCTAAATACCGTTGAGCCTGAGCTGTCCCCCGCCCCATCTTCGAAAGATGACTCCCTCAGCCGATTCAGGAAAATGATCACAGAGGAGCAAAGAACCAAAGGTGACTCGATTCCAGATTGGATGATCGATGAACTTCCCGAAGAATCGCGACGACTCCTTACAGGTCAAGAACCTCCCGCCAGGCCAAGCCTGGGTCCAAGGTTGAGCGAAGACCTCTCCAAAGCCCTGCGCGACCAGGGATACGTCATCCATGAAGACAGCAAAGGTGTGCATCTCGGCGGCGCTCTTGTCAGTCGAGGCGGCCCATCCGCCCCGATCAGCCCTTACGACGTTGTACGCTTGGCCGCGGATACGGATGGCGGCTTAACGCCGCCAAATGAACTTGCTCGGTGCAAGAAGTGCGATGCTCTAATCCCTCCTGGGGAGGAGCGCTGCCAGTGGTGCGCCGAGCCTGCAGCGTAACCTTTTCTCCCCGTTCACATTTGTACGCTTCGCCCCAGTTAGCGTGTTGGGCTGCCGCATCTTCGTCACCGTCAGCCCCTTTCCACCCAATGTATTAATATGACTAAAACCTCTTCCCGATAACGAACTCAACTTTTCTTTCGGTCTCATACTCCCGCCTTATCGCTGCCCCCCTTTTGGGTTCCCTAAGATATAAGTTGATAATTTCAAGCGCCTGTTATAATAACGATTCGTCGATTCCAATCTTCATCTAGGTCAAATACACATGGCGGAAGAGAAAATCACAGTCGTTGGCGCCCGCGAGCATAACCTCAAGAACATCTCAGTCGAGATACCCCGCGACATGCTCGTCGTCATCTCCGGTATTTCTGGTTCAGGGAAATCATCGCTTGCTTTCGACACAATCTTCGCCGAAGGGCAGCGCCGATACGTCGAATCGTTATCGGCGTATGCGCGGCAATTCCTGGGACAGCTCGATAAACCGGATGTTGACTACATCGATGGTCTCTCCCCGGCCATCTCGATCGATCAGCGCGGTGTTTCCCACAATCCGCGCTCAACTGTCGGGACCGTGACAGAGGTTTACGACTATCTGAGGCTGTTATTCGCCCGCATTGGCTTACCTCACTGCCCTATCTGCGGGAAGGAAGTAAAGCAACAATCTGCCCAGGAGATCGTCGACGCCGTCGCCAAAATGCCGGACGGCAGCCGTATCATGATCCTTGCGCCGATGATCCGCGGCCGCAAAGGCACGCACCATGCTGTCTTTGAAGAACTCAGGCGCTCTGGTTTCGTCAGAGCCCGAGTGGATGGAGAAGTCAAGGCGCTTGACGATGAATTTGAACTTGACCGCTACAAGAAACACGATATTGAAGCCGTCGTCGATCGCCTCGTCATCCACCACGATTCGGCCGATGATGGAGCCGCCTTCCTGACCAGACTGACCGATTCGGTTGAGACCGCTTTGCGCTGGGGCGAGGGCATCCTCCATATTGTAGACTTGAACGCCGATCCACCAATCACCATCCCCTTTTCCGAACACCTTGCCTGTCCCGACCATGGCACAACTCTGACAGAGATCGAGCCGCGCACATTCTCGTTCAACACACCACACGGAGCCTGTCCAGAATGCCAGGGGTTGGGCAATAAGCTCGAAATTGACCCCGAGCGAGTTATCCCAGACAAATCTGTCTCTATCGCCGAAGGCGCGCTGGTCGCAATGGAATGGTCCAAACAGAGCCGAGATCATAAGGGATACTACTGGCAGATGCTGGAAGCCACCGCGAAAGCTTTCGACATTGACCTGGATTCTCCCATCGATGATCTTCCTGAGGACAAACTTAACGTCATTCTACACGGCACTGATGGGAAGGAAGTGCCGGTTCATTATGAGAGTCGTGACGGCCGCTCCAGCACTTGGTGGACTGCCTACGAGGGCGTGATTGGTAATCTCGAGCGGCGATACCAGGAGACCCAATCGGACTACATCCGTGGAAAGATCCGGGAATATATGTCTGAGCGCCAGTGCCCATCTTGCCTGGGTAAACGTTTGCGACTTGAAGCGCTGGCAGTCACGGTGGATGGAAAAAACATCGTCGAGACCACACACGGTCCAGTTTCAGAGGGATTGGAGTGGATCAAGCGGCTGAGCGGCAGGAAGAGCCCGCTCAACAAGCGCGAGAAGACGATCGCAAGTCGAATACTAAAAGAGGTTGAACATCGGTTAGGCTTCCTGGTGGATGTGGGGCTGGAATATCTCTCGCTCGACCGCACCGCTGGCAGTCTCTCCGGAGGAGAAGCACAGCGCATCCGCCTCGCAACACAAATTGGCTCCCGTTTAATGGGTGTTTTGTATGTTCTCGATGAACCTTCCATCGGCCTTCATCCTCGCGATAACACTCGGCTCATAAAAACTTTGGAAGGCATGCGCGATCTAGGCAATACGATTCTGGTCGTCGAGCATGATGAAGCGACAATCCGAGCTGCGGATTGGATCATCGACCTTGGACCTGGCGCTGGAGAAGCCGGGGGATGGTTAGTCGCGGAAGGTACGGTCGAGGAAGTCACGAAAAACAAGCGCTCAATTACCGGTCGTTATCTGGCGGGGAAACTGCAGATAGAAACCCCGAAAAACCGTAGGGAGGGGAGTGGGAATACCCTGACCGTGATCGGTGCCCGGGAAAACAATCTCAAGGACATCACAGTTCATTTTCCGCTCGGCGTCTTCGCCTGTATCACCGGGGTTTCTGGATCAGGGAAGTCTAGCCTGATGGTTGAGGTGCTCTATAAAGCCTTGGCCAAAGCGCTCCAGAACTCGCGAACCAGACCCGGTGACCACGACCAAATCGAAGGTCTCGAACATATTGCCAAGGTGATCAACATCGACCAGAGTCCCATCGGTCGCACGCCGCGCTCCAACCCTGGAACATATACCGGTCTCTTCGACCACATCCGTGCATTGTATGCCGAGCTTCCAGAATCGAAGGTTCGTGGATATAAACCCGGGCGTTTCTCTTTCAATGTGCGCGGGGGGAGATGCGAAGCATGCCAGGGGCAGGGGCAGCTGCGCATCGAGATGCAATTCCTTCCCGACGTTTACGTTCCTTGTGAAATCTGCCAGGGTGCCCGCTTCAATCGAGAAACTTTGCAGGTCAGGTTTAAAGATAAAACCATTGCCGATGTCCTGGATATGCCGATTAGCGAAGCCTTCGAATTCTTCTCGGCCTTCCCGAAGATGATCCGCCGCCTGGAAACACTCCAGGACGTCGGTCTCGGCTACTTGAAAATCGGCCAACCCGCTCCAACTCTGTCTGGTGGCGAAGCCCAACGCGTGAAGTTATCGCGGGAGCTTTCCAGAAGAGGGAACGGGCATACCCTTTATGTACTTGACGAACCTTCGGTCGGCCTGCACGCCGCCGATGTCCACAAACTGATCGGTGTCCTGCAGCGCCTCGTCGATCAGGACAACACCGTCTTGATCATAGAACACCACCCGGACATCATCAAAGTTTCTGACTGGGTCATCGATTTAGGTCCTGAGGGCGGAGATGGGGGTGGCCTGGTCATCGCGGAGGGCACACCGGAAGAGATCGCCAAGAACAGCGCTTCCTATACAGGCCAGTTCTTAAAACCTCACCTTAAGAAGTAAGTTCTCTGATCTCGAAAAGTGAGTCTACTGAAATGGCTATGCGGTTTAGCCAACAAATCAACGCTCACCTGGCCGCGAATAACCCGTTATCGAGTTTTTTGTTTACACACGCCACGATCGATATCGATTGAGAGAGGTCATTGCCGGAGACGCTTTTCCGGTTATATGATTAGGGAATATCACGATAGGAGATGAGAAGCATGGGCCAGACTTACGACGTCATCATCATCGGCGCTGGCATCATGGGCTGCAGCGCGGCATTGGAGCTTTCAAAACGAGGGTTGAAGGTAGTCGTACTTGAGAAAAGCACGATCGGCACCGGCTCGACCGGCAAGTCCTCGGCCATCATTCGCCAGCATTACTCAAATGAAGTCACCGCCCGGATGGCGCTTCACAGCCTGGGCGTCTTTCAGAATTTCCCGGACGAAGTTGCCGACGAGTGCGGTTTCACACAAGCCGGCTACCTGGTCCTGACCTCCGAGAGTGACGCAATCGGGCTGCAGGAAAACGTTGCCCTTCATCGAAAACTGGGGATTGAGACTGAGATCCTCAAACGTGATGAAATCCATCAGCGCTGGCCCTACATCGCCCTTGGCGAAACGACGCTCGCCGCGTACGAGCCTCAGTCAGGATATGCTGACCCTAACCTCACATTAAATGGCTATGTTCAAGCTGCTAAAGATCATGGGGTCCGTTTCTATCAAGACAACCCTGTTACAGGAATACGTCTTTCAAAGGGAAAGGTGATCGGAGCAGATACTCCACTTGAGAACTTCGACGCACCAATCGTCATCAACTGTGGCGGTCCCTGGGGCGCCGGGATCGCTCGATTAGCCGGCGTTGAGCTGCCCATTAATTCCTGCCGGGTGCAGGCCGCTTTCTTCCGCCGGCCATCACTTTATACAGACCCTCATCCTGTGGTAGCGGATTTCGTTCACGCCGTGTACTGGCGCGCTGAAACAGGTAATCTGACACTGGTCGGCTTGATCGATCCAGAGGAGGAGAATTACATCGTCGATCCCGATGCCTATAACGAGAAGGCCGATTTCGATTTCATCGTCGATGCCGGTGAGCGCTTAGTGAGACGATTCCCCGGACTCGAAGATAGTGATAGCGCTGGCGGATTCGCGGCGTTATATGCGATCACCCCTGACTGGCACCCCATCATCGATGAAATGATTGAAGGAAGCGGGCTCTACGTCTGCGCAGGTTTTAGCGGACATGGTTTTAAACTTGGACCGGCCGTGGGTCTGATGACCGCTGATATGGTCACCGGTGCGGAGACTCCCGGAATGGACCGAACCCTATTCCGTCGATCACGCTTTGATGAGGGCAAACCCGTCCGCGGGCGGTATGAATACAGCATAGTGGGGTGATAATCTATTGATGTTTGCCCCGTGGGAACACGTACGGGATTGTAAGTTAACTTGAGTCTGCAAGCACTGAGCCCCTCGGCACTTTTCCTGTCAGGCTGCAGATGCTTAGTATCAAAGAACGCACCATCAAATGTTGCCCAAGTCCTTCCTTGTTAACGTTTCGGGGCTGCCCTTTCGGGACAGCCCCGTTTCTCAATATTATCGGCACGTGTTTGATAATTCCAGGTCTACTCGTAACGCAGCGCCTCTACCGGTTCAAGATCGGCGGCGCGTTTAGCGGGGTACAAGCCGAAGAAAAGACCTACTGCGGCGGAAAATAGGGTTGCCAGCAAGATTGCGTTAATACCCACTACAGGGTTGATATCCGCATTCGATGCCGCTGCAATAGCCCCTACAAGCATGGAAAGCGCCCAGCCCAGAACGATGCCTATTAGCCCTCCAAAGAGGCTCAACAGGGCTGATTCGGTCAGAAACTGGAGCAGGATATCCCGTTTTCTAGCACCTACGGCTTTACGCAATCCGATCTCGCGTGTACGTTCGGTCACCGACACCAACATGATGTTCATGATCCCGATTCCCCCGACGAGAAGTGAAATACCGGCAACGCCGCCGAGGAAGATCGTGAACACGTTTGTTATTGTCTCCGCAACTTCCAGGAAGCTCTGTTGGCTGAAGGTGGTGAAATCATCCTCACCAATGTCTGTCCGGTGGCGAGTTCGTAATATTGCGGATATCTCTTCTTCGGCAGCGGTGACGGCATCTGCGTTGAGGGCCTGCACCAAAATCATATCCACATGATCCCTGCTCGACCGCCGAAAAAGACGAGTTTGTGCGGTGGACATCGGGATGGAAATCTGGTTATCTTCGTTGGATGGCCCCTGTCCACCTTTGGCAATCGTAACGCCGATGACTCTAAAAGGCTGTCCTTCGATGCGGACCGATTCGCCAACAACACCTTCCGATCTTCCGAAAAGGGTCTCGGCGACATCCGGTCCCAAAACCACCACTGCTGCACGTCCCAATAGGTGTATTTCGTTGATAAACTCACCTTCGGCTATTTCGACGTTGCGTACCGACTCATGTTCAGGGGTCACGCCAACCGCGGCAACAATATCGCCCTCGCCTGAGAACGTGATCTCCGCAGAACCTTGAAGAACCGGGGCCACACCTATTACGGAGGGCGCGGCGAAGGGATCGCGCATCGCCTCAGCATCACCAAGTGTTAGATGTTGGGGATTTCGGACTTCTTCGCTGCCACCCCGCATTACGAAGAGCAGGTTGGTTCCAATCCCGCTGATCGATCCAGTGATTGTGTTTTGTGCTCCGGCGCCGATGGCTAACATTGCAATTACAGCACCTACGCCAATCACAATCCCCAAGACGGTTAGAGCCGAGCGCACTTTATTACTGGCCAGACTGTCCAGCGCCTCTAAGACGATTCTCCACAAATTCATTTGCTAACCTTTTTCCGTTTTGCCGGTGACATCTGCCGCGGCTTCAGCAACGGCAATTTACTATTCAACAATCCGATCTTCTGTGATCAAACCATCTAGCAGGCTGATCACCCGCTTCGTATGTGAAGCTATCTCCGGATCGTGCGTGACGAATATGAGTGTCGTCCCTAAGTCCTTATTCAGGTCAAGGAGAATCTGCACGATCTCAACCCCCGATTTTGAATCCAGGTTGCCTGTCGGCTCATCCGCCATAATCATGGCCGGATTGTTGACCAGCGCGCGAGCGATCGCCACGCGCTGCTGCTGCCCGCCTGACAACTCATTGGGCCGGTGCTGGACTCGATCCCCCAAACCGACTGCTTCAAGCGCTTCCATGGCGCGCTTTCGGCGGCCATTCCCCACCCCGGCGTACCGCATTGGCAGCTCGACATTGGTCAAAGCCGTCTGCCGCCCGAGAAGGTTGAAGCTCTGGAATACAAAGCCCACTTTTTTATTGCGGATTTCCGCCAATTGATCATCACTCAACTCCGCCACCTGGCTGCCGTCCAAACAGTAACTTCCTGAAGTGGGCCGGTCCAGGCAGCCCAGAATGTTCATCAACGTAGTTTTACCAGAGCCGGAGGGTCCCATGATGGATACAATCTCGCCGCGAGCAATACGCACATCAACCCCGCGCAGCGCATGAACTTCGAGATCGCCCATGCGGTATACCTTGGTGATACCCTCAGCTTCGATGACCCAATCGCTCATCGCATTCCACCCATTCCACCCATGAACCCGGGCGGTTCTCCCGCCTCAAAAATGAACGATGGTGGATTCAAGATGATCTCGTCACCCACATCCACATCGCCTTCTAAGACCTCACTGTATAGATCAGACGTTGCACCTAGCACGACCGGCTTTGGTGTCATCACGCCATTTACGAGCAGGTAGATCACCCGTTCCCCATCCCGCACACGCACGGCGCGATTTGGAACGAGCACGACGTTTTCAATCTGCTCAACGATGATGTTCACTGCGGCTGTCATTCCCGGCTTGATGGCTTCATCGAAATCGATTACTTCAACAATTACGGGAAAACTTACAACACCTTGCAGGGAGATGCCGATCAAGCCCCTTTCCACAACGACCCCGGTGTAAACCTGATCCAACACAGCGTCGAAATTCAAAGTCACAGGCTGCCCTAAGGCGACGCGGTTGATATCCACCTCAGATATTTCCACTTCCACCAACAGGCGGGAGAGGTCGTCGATCCGGAACCCTGGTGTACCTGGAGATATTTGATCTCCTGCCAGCACATCGATCGAGGTGATGCTTCCCGCAAAGGGAGCAGTGATGCGTGCCATATTAAGTGTGGCTTCCGAGGCGGCGACACGCGCCTCTGCGGCGCGAATGTCATCCGGATTAGGTCCATCCTTCACCCACTCCCATTCACGTTGGGCGTCGGCCAATCGAGCCTCGGCTAGCGCTACATCAGCTTCAAGTAATGCCTGTTCAAGATCTGTTGGTGCACCCAGGTACCAATTGAGATTCCGTTGAACTGAATCTCGTTGTTGTTTCGCGGCGATAAGATTTGAAAGGGCCAGCGCCTTCCTCGCATCACCACTTGCATGGTCATAAACCTGCTGGGCAACATCCACTTCTTCGTTCGCTAACACAAGATTCGCCTCAGCAGCTTTGAGTGTGTTTGAACTGGCTCGATATCCCTCCTGGCGAACGTACTCTACATACTCAGCATTCTCGAGTACATCCTGCGCCTGTGCCAGCGCCAGCTGCGCTGCGGCGGATGCCTGCGTGGAATCCTGTAAATCCTCCAAAGCACGTTTTGCAGATACAAGTTCGGCTTCGGCCAAGATGATCTGCGAGGATAGTGAGCTTCTCTTCAATGTAGCCACCACTTCTCCCTCAAATACTCGCTCGCCCAGACTCTGATGAACGGAATCTACTGTGCCGCTGGTCTGGAAACTGAGCAATGCGCTTTGATTCGAGCGCACGCTCCCCGTCGCACCAATGGTCGCTGTCAAATCACCTTTCTCAATCATCTCCGTTTGAAGATCGTCGATGCTCTGCCGAGCCTGAGATTGGCGGTATGCTTGAATGCCGAAGAACCCGGCAATTGCTACCCCAACAACAATTAGAATAATTACCCAACGCTTCATGTAACGACTTCCTCCATTCGCCAAACCGCAACCTGGCGTGATACACACATTATTAACGGGGTCACCGCTAACTCCCGGATTATCATTTGCGTATGATGATAGTTGATCTTTATGAAGCTGTTATGAAGATATCCTGACAAAATTCTGACGCAGGAAACAATCGAGTCGAGTATCTCCTTGCCCGAATCCGATCCCAAGATTGATAATCCAAAATCTTAGAACCCAAAATATCTTCTGGATTCAACTAGCATGCTGGTGACAAATTTCTTCTAAGCAAGGTGAATTTTACCGCAACTTAATCAAACAATGCACTCTTGTGACAACCGTCACCAACTAGAGTGACGTTTTCGACTAATATCAGACCACCTTGGTCTGTAAAATTTTTTAGAGTGAAGCAACTGGCCCAAAGATGGAGATGTGCTATGTCGGTACCAGAAGGATCAGAACTAGTAATTGATCGGAAAGCGCGAATGAAGCTTCCCTTCGTGGAGGTTAAAGCGCGCCCCCCCGAAGTGCGGGCCCGTGATTTTGAGCCTACTTTTATTTCGATGACGCCCGAAGAAGCCATGCAAGCAGCCGAACGCTGCATTCATTGTCCAGATCCTGCACCTTGCTTTGAAGCATGTCCACTGCACAACGACATCCCCTCGGCAATGTGGCTCATTGAGCAAGGTGATTTCATCGGCGCCGCCGAAATATACCGCCAGACGAGTACGATGCCAGAAGTATGTGGGCGCGTGTGCCCGCACGAAGCTTTATGCCAGGGCGCATGCCCTCGCAACAAACGCGGCGAGCCGGTTATCACCGGCGCCCTTGAAGTCTTTGTTACGAGCTACCAGCGGGAGAATGCTCCGGCGAAGATCCCGGTCGGTAAATCCACCGGAAAGAAGGTTGCCATTGTCGGTTCTGGACCGTCTGGATTGGCTTGCGCGGAACAGATGATCCGCAAAGGACATTCTGTATCGATCTTCGAAGCAGCGCCCGCACCCGGCGGATTACTGCTATATGGCATCCCGAATTTCAAGCTTGCCAAGAACGTCGTCGATGCGGTCGTCGACGGTCTAATAGAAGCCGGGGCGGAGTTCATCCTCAACACCCGTATCGGGGAAGATAAATCGATCGATTCCCTCCTCGAGGACGGCTTCGAAGCCGTATACATTGGCGTGGGCACCGGAATCGATGCCACGATGGATGTCCCCGGCGCCGAACTCCCTGGCGTCTACTTAGCGACGGAATTTCTGATCAGGGCAAATGTCCACCCCGATCAGCTCCCGGAAGATAAGCGCGGCAAACTTGAGATCGGCAAAAAGGTTGCCGTCATCGGAGGTGGAGACACCGCCTCCGATTGTCTACGCAGCGCCTTGAGACTGGGCGCAGATGAGGTCACCTGCCTTTATCGACGGACCGAAGCCGAGATGCCCGGCGGCAAGAAGGACCGTGAGCTCGCCAAAGAAGAGGGCTCAGTCTATCGCTTCCTCACCCAACCCATTCGATACATCGCCGATGTAGACGGGAGGGTTTCGGCTGTAGAATGCCTTCAATGCGAGCTCGGTGAACCTGACGATAGTGGGCGCCGACGACCTATTCCCATCGAAGGCTCTAATTTCACAGTTCCCGCCGACACCGTCGTGCTCGCCTTGGGCTACTGGCCAGACGCTTCCATCGGCGAAACAACCCCCGACCTTGAAACCCACAACTGGGGCCTTATCACCGCCAATGAGGAGACCGGGGAGACTTCACGCGAGGGCATTTACGCGGGTGGGGATGCAGTGACTGGACCTGATCTTGTCGCCACCGCGACGGTGGCAGGTCGCCAAGCGGCTCAATCAATTTCCGAGTTTCTATCAAGGTAACAATTTTAAACAGCGAATATAAGACTACGGGAATGCGAAAGAGATAACCGTCGCATCCCCTTTCTTTTTTTAAAGCTCCTCTTGAACTGGACACGTAAGCGGATAATAATAAGGGCGATGAAGTATCCGGGAAAGTCCCGAATGATGAGTATCAACGAACTGGCTGAGCTTACGCGGTTTGTAAAAGAAGAGACGCACCGCCTCGGCTTCACGCTCGCCGGCGTTACTACACCAGATCCCCCCTCACATTTCGACGTTTACCAACGCTGGATTGAAAGCGGGAACCACGCAAGCATGAGCTATCTCTCATCCGAGCGTGCTCTCCATCGGCGCGCCGACCCGCGCACGATTCTACCTGAATGCCAATCCATCCTTGTTTGTGGAACGATGTACCTCCCCGAAGACTCCTTCGCCAGCACACGGGCTTCACCAGTTCAAATCTCTTCCTATGCCCTGGGAGATGATTACCACGCCATCTTCAAGGACCGCCTGGAGAGCCTCATCCACATAATCGAGGGCCGGTTGAATAAACCTTTTAAGCACTTGTTCTATTCAGACACAGGTCCCTTGCTCGAACGCGAGCTTGCCCAGAGAGCTGGTCTGGGCTGGATAGGCAAAAACACCTGTTTGATCCACCCTCAACTCGGCTCATATCTCCTGCTCGCGGAGGTGCTATTCGAGATTCCACTGCAACCCGATCCCCATTTTCCTTACGATCGGTGCGGAACGTGTACTCGCTGCATTGATGCATGCCCAACTGGCTGCATACTTCCGGATCGAACGCTGGATGCCCGACGCTGCATCTCATATCTAACGATCGAAGAGAAACAATCCATTGATTACGATCTGCGCGGCGCAGTCGGAAACTGGCTCTTCGGTTGTGACATCTGTCAGCAGGTGTGTCCCTGGAATCAACGATTCGCAAAACCTACGGAAGACCCGGCATTTCAACCACGCCCATTCCTGAAGCACCCGACCGTGATAGATTTTCTCCGGCTCAAACCTGAAGCTTGGCGAAAACATCTCATAGGGAGTCCTCTCGAGAGACCAAGACGGAAGGGCCTGGTTCGCAATGCCATCATCATCGCCGGTAACGCACGTGATGAGTCATCCATCCCCCTCCTTGCAGAGCTTCTTCAATCTGATCCTGAGCCCGCCGTCCGGGCTCACGCCGCATGGGCGCTGGGCCAAATTTCTGGTCGCGCAGCACTATCCTCCTTGAAGGCCGCGGGCGATGAAGAAACCGATCCCATCGTACAAGGAGAAATCAAGAGGGCATTACTCTAATCATGAAACGCTAAAATCGAATGGCTGCAACCCTGGCGGATCACGCGAGTTTCACGCGGAGGCTGCCTAGAAAAAAACGCCCCCAGTGGAGATTTTCCCGGGGGCGTACGCTGTGATTTTAGGAATTCCGTTTTAAGATCCCGGTGTAGGGGTCGCATCCCCGGCCGCCGGTGTGAAGGTTGGCGTTGGTGTGGCGATATTCACCGGGACCAATATGATCTGTCCAACACCAATCGTATTCGGATCTTCAATTTCATTCAGTTCAGCGATCGCCTCGGCTGTGCTGTTGAATTCCGCGGCAATCGTTTCCAGTGTATCGCCGAGTTGAATTTGATATTCAATATTTTGGCCGGCGTATAGATTCTCGGGCAACGGTGTTTTAGTCGGAAGCTGCGTTGTTGACTCGGGGATGGTGAGTTCTGTATTGACGAAGAGTTCATTGGGATCGGTGATGCCATTCAGCGCCATCAGTAGAACAACCTCGACGCCGAAGCGCTCTGCGATCGAACTCAGTGTATCACCGGGTTCGACGATGTACGTGATCGGCCCTGACGGGGTTGGTGTGAATGTAGGCGCCAAAGTTAACGTAACAGTCGGTGTCGCCGTGGGCGGGCGTGGAGTATTGGTCTCTGTTGAAGTAGGGGTTTTCGAGGCCAAGAAACCAGGTAACGCCGGCGGAGAATCCCCTGTAAACCAGAGAACAATAAAGAAGATACCAACAACGAGGAGGACAATTGCTAAACCACCCAGGATCAGGGGAACCAATCGTTCTTTTCGCTTTCGGTACGCTTCAATAACGTCCGCAGTTTCGCTATCAATCTCGGTCATTATTCACTCTCCCCCCCTTATGCAGGGTGAGGTTCTGACAAGGTTTACGCCATCCATTGTACCTGAAATCAAATGGTCGGGTTTAAATAACCGCTCAACTCCCTAATCCCAGCAATGCATGAAGAATTGGATCACCTCAGGCAAAATACTCTCCCAAGACTCATCTGTATGGTTGCCATCGGTGAGAAGATATGTGTGATTAATACCTTCCTCCGTCAAACGTTGCGCAAATAACTCGATCTCCTCGAGGAATGAGGGTTCGCCGTGCCCTCCACTAATGAAGATCCTCTCGGGCAGATGGTTTTCTCCACCAATGATGATAAAGGGATCATACGGCGCTCGCGGGTGATTGACGCTCAGGGAAGGGCTGACAGCGACAACCGTGTTGAAAACATCCGGGTTGCGCAGTCCTATCTCGAGCGCCCAGACACCCCCGCGCGAGATTCCCGCAATCGCCCTGGAAGACGATTCTGGAAGCGTCCGGTAGGTCTCATCTATGAAAGGAACCAACCCATCGATCATCTCTTGCTCATATGAACCAGGACCGCCATCGCTCTTTGTAAAGAGTGGTTCCGGCTGATTCGGTAGGATAAGCAGGGTTGACGGCCATTTACCCGCAAGGATACCTTCCTCAACAAGGTCAATCACCCCCAGTGTCTTCCAATGCTGTTCGTCTTGTGGAGAACCATGCAAGAGATAGAGGCTGGGAAATCGCTCATCTGAGTTTGAATAACAAGGTGGAAGGTAAACCAATAATCGAACATCTCCGTGGAAGACTCCCCCGGGATAGTTCAACGAACGCACTTCACCAGCTGCCTCCTGGCAATCTTCTTGCGTCGTCGGGCTGGCCTGCGGTGCCGCTGCGGTGGCGGTCGCCGGAGCCGGTGCTGCGGTTCGCGGAACAGTGGCTTTAGGACTAACCTCATCACTAACCTTCCCCGGAGCCGGACTGCACCCGGATGGGAGGATGCACATGGCGAGGACAAGCAGCGAGTTCAACAATCGCCTCATGCCAATCAATCTAAATCCGTTCCCATGGGTAGCTCGCATTGTGCCCTTACGTCCTCGTTTCAGTGGATGTCGGGATACCTCAGCTAGACCATACTATGATACTCCAACCGCACTCTATCTCAATAACCCTCTGTTTTTTCCGTAGTGCAAATCTGAAAATCGGGGGGATTCAGGCTTTCTCAAGTTATAATCCTCGCCATGAAATATCACCTGTGGACTTCCGGTTGTCAGATGAATGTCGCCGATTCACAGCGAGTGGCTTCGGCACTCGAGAGACTCGGTTATCAACCAACACCAAATGCAGATGAAGCTGATGTGATAATGTTGAACACTTGCGTTGTGCGCCAAAGCGCTGAGGATAAAGCCCACGGCAGGCTTACATCCTTACGACCCCTAAAGGAGAAACGGCCCGAACTCGTTATCAATCTGATGGGCTGCATGGTTGGCATAAAGGGCAATCAACAGATGCACGCGAGATATCCCTTCGTAGACGTCTTCTCACCGCCTTCCGACCCTGTTCCTTTGATAGATCACCTACTCAATCTTGAGGGAAAAAAGGCGGTAGTAACCGAGACACAGAGCCGGCATGAAATAATGGATGATGAACTTCTCCTCCCGGAGAAAGAACGAGGGAGATTAGTTTCTGCATATGTGCCTGTTGTCTATGGTTGCTCGCACGCGTGCACTTACTGCGTCATCCCCTTCCGACGAGGCGTTGAACGGAGTCGCCCGATAAATGAGATCGCGGTCGAGGTTGAATCCCTTGTTTCACAAGGCGTGCGTGAAGTGACACTGCTCGGGCAAATCGTCGATCGCTACGGGAGAGACATCGAAGGCAGCCCTGGACTTGGTGATCTTCTTTCTGCGCTCCACGAGATCGATGAGTTGAAGCGCATACGCTTCCTCACCTCTCACCCCAATTGGATGACAGAAGAGTTGATTAAGGCAGCCGCGTCGCTTCCCAAGGTCTGCGAGCATATTGAAGTTCCGATCCAATCTGGAGATGACGATATTCTTGAACGCATGCACCGCGGCTACACCTCGGACGACTACCGTCACCTTATCAACAGAATCCGGGAGGCCATCCCTGGAGTTTCAATCGCCACAGACATCATCGTTGGATTCCCGGGTGAGACAGAATCACAATTCCAGAGGTCGTACGATCTTCTCGTAGAGCTCGCGCTGGACGTTGCTCATCTAGCGCGATATTCCCCCCGACCGCAGACGGTTTCCGCACGGCGCATGCAAGACAACATCTCCGATGCGGATAAAATGCGCCGGTTTCGTGCGCTAGAGGAATTACAGGCGAAGATCGCGGCGCGGATTAACGCCCGTTATGTTGGCAATACGGAGGAAATCCTTGTCGAGGAGAAAAATGATACCAGGTGGAAAGGGCGAACGCGCACGAACAAACTCGTCTTCTTTGAATCTGTGGCGGATCTCCGCGGTGAGCTCGTCAAGGTGAAGATCGAGTGGGCTGGTCCCTGGAGCATGATCGGCGCGCCTGTGTCAGATGACTGAGGTTATCCCCAAATTTTACCTGCCTTGTCGCCATTGACCCTAACCAACGGTTTTTTAACACCCCTTAGCGCAGACGGTTGAACAACTATCGTGCGAATCCGATGGTTAGCTATTCGCCTAACCTGTGGGCATTGCTTGAGACTCCGAATCTCGATATCTTTGGGATCGTGATGATGTTGGCTGTTGCGTCCGCTCCCTTTGCGCCTGATCCATCGCATCTCGTAACATTAAAACCTACTTGACCCGAATGCGAGAGGGCTGTAGCATGCTGGGTAGAAAGAGGTTTATGTAGTGTACGCTCATTCCAAAGCGATGACGGATTCGTAAGGAAGGTATTTGATGAAACGCCTTTTACTTTTTATTGTTGTGTTAACCTTCGGCGCGATCGCCTGCAACCTCCCCGGGGCCGCAACCACTCCTGATCCGCTCCCGACATTTGCCGCTCAGACTGTTGAGGCTCGGCTGACGGAATCGGTAAGTGATACACAGGAACCTCCGCCAACCATTGCCCTTACACAAATCCCTGCGACAGCGACCGATCTTTCGGCATCACCCACGAACACCTATACGCCTATTCCCACAACGACAGAAGAACCCTGCAACCGCGCCGCGTTTGTGTCAGATGTGACCATCCCAGACGGGACCGAACTCACTCAGGGAGAGGTATTCACAAAAACCTGGCGTTTGCGCAACACCGGGTCCTGCACATGGAACCCTAGCTACGCGCTTGTCTTCGATTCCGGCGATTCAATGGGTGGCCCTGCTTCGAAGCAGCTTGTGGGCAGCGTTGCTCCCAATCAGACGGTAGACATCTCCGTGGACCTTACAGCACCAAATGAAGGCGGGATATTCAAAGGGAATTGGAAGCTCCGTTCAGACAGCGGTGTTCTTTTTGGCGTCGGCAGTTCTGGCAGTGTTGCTTTCTATGTTGAGATTAAAACCCCGGGCGTCGGTGATACGATTGCATATGACTTCGTCGCCAATTACTGCTCAGCCGAATGGCGCAGCGCTGCAGGTGTACTGCCTTGTCCGGGTTCATTATCGAACGACGGTTTCGTCGCTAAAATTGACGAACCAAAACTGGAAGATGGTCGAACTGAAAATGAGCCCGCATTACTTACTTTTCCCCAATGGGATAATAACGGCGTAATTACGGGAAAATTCCCGGCGGTCAACGTCCAGGCGGGAGACCAATTCAAGGCAATCATCGGTTGTCTCCACAACAGCACCGACTGCAACGTGGATTTTCAACTTAATTATCGGGCAGACGGCGGTGCATTGCAGAACCTAAATACATGGCTTGAGACTTACGATGACAGCATCCGAGTGCTAGAAGTCGACCTAAGTTTCCTGGCCGGAAAATCCGTCGAGTTCGTTCTAGCAGTAGTCGCTAATGGTTCGCCAGAGGATGATGCGGCATTCTGGCTGGCCCCGCATATTCGACGGTGAAACAGTCTGATCTGAGATACTAAAATGTAAACGCCTGGCTCATCACCAGGCGTTATTCTTTATCCGGCTGCCAATTGCCATGAACTGACCCATCACCTCTTACATTAAATGCTACAATCATTAAGTTGAGACAACTACTCAGGTCCCTCGCAGCAATGTCATTCTAAGACGCGGAGCGGAAACAATCTCACCCAATCATGTCGACCATTGAGGACTCACCGAGCTTCTTCGATCCCTGCGTTCACCAGGAATGACACAGCGACGTTGTTACAAATAGAGACTTTATAGGAGACCCTATGCCCTCTAAACCCCGCCTCTTTCTTATTGACGGTCATGCGCTAGCCTATCGAACCTACTTCGCGCTGACAGGTGTGGGTGGAGGATCGCGCTGGATTACGAAATCAGGCGAACCCACAGCTGGGACGTATGGCTTCACGTCAGTTTTGCTCCGCTTGCTCGAGAGCGAATCACCGGAGTACCTGGCAGTTTCCTTCGATACAGGCAGAACATTTCGGGACGACCTCTACCCGGAGTACAAAGCGACTCGCGAAAAAATGCCCGACGATCTGCGCCTGCAACTCGATCGTATTCGCGAAGTGGTGAACACCTTCGGGATCCCGATCCTTGAAGCCGAGGGATACGAAGCAGATGACGTGCTCGGTACAGTCGCCCGTAAGGCATCCAACGAGGGAGTAGAGGTCATCATTCTCACTGGAGACCGCGACCTCCTTCAACTTGCTGACGATAGTGTCTTCATAAGGTTGGCCGGACAAAAACTGTCTGAGGCCGTGGATTACGGCCCCGAGGAAGTGAAAGCCCGTTATGATCTGGAGCCAACCCAATTGGTGGATCATAAAGCCATGGTGGGAGATTCAAGCGACAACATTCCCGGCGTGCGCGGGATCGGCGAGAAAACATCGGTCAAACTCCTTCAAGAATACGGTGATCTGGATGGAATCTACGAACATCTAGAGGACATACCAAAGCGCTTTCAGACGAAACTGGAAGAGAACCGGGATAATGCCTATCTTAGCCGCAAGCTGGGTGAGATCGTCACCGACGTCCCAACCGATTTTAACTTAGATGCTTGCCGCGCTACTGGATACAACCGCGAAGGGATATTGAAACTTTTTCGTGAGCTGGAGTTCCGCACTCTTGTAGACAAGATCCCCGGCGAGGTGGGCTCCCTCGGAGGTGGACAGCTAAATATGTTCACATCGGGCGCAGTAACACCGGTGAAAAGCCAAAGCCAGGTCATTATTGTTGATTCTCTTAAAGCCCTCACCCGTTTAGAAAATGAACTGCAAACTGCCAAGCGCATTGCCTTCGACGCCGAAACCACAAGCACTGACCCTATAACCGCAGACATTGTGGGTATTTCCTTAGCCCTCAAACCGGAAGAAGGTTATTACCTACCCATTGGACACAACCCCGTACACGCCGGTGGTCCGCAGTTGAATCTTGATGATGTGATCCAGGCGCTGAGCGAGTCCTTCACTGACACCAAGATCCCAAAAATTGGACACAACCTTAAATACGATTTCCTCATTCTTGCCCGGCATGGATTGATCGTTGAACCTCTGGATTTCGACACGATGATCGCCGAGTGGCTGTGCGATCCCGCATCTCGCAACCTGGGTTTGAAGAACTTGGCCTGGGTTCGTTTGGGCATCCAGATGACGGAAATTCAAGAGCTGATCGGCAGCGGCCGCGGGCAGAAATCGATGGCGGATGTTTCCATAGTGGAAGTTGCCTCATACGCCGTCGCCGATGCGGAGATTTGCCTCCGCCTTATGCCCCAATTGAAAAGCGAATTAGAAGAGAAGAACCAGATGTCGGTCTTCGAAAAAGTGGAGATGCCTTTTATCCCGATCCTCGCCGACATGGAACTAGCCGGGATCTCGCTGGACACCGATTTCCTGGTTGAACTCTCTCAAAAAATGGGGGGGAAACTAGAGACTATCGAGCAGCGGATCTATGAAATTGTCGGCCACGGTTTCAACATCAACTCAACACAGCAGCTCTCAACCGTGTTATTCGAAGAGCTTGGCTTAGAGCCTCCTGGCCGTACACGCCGCACTGCCTCCGGGCATTATTCCACAGCTGCTGCGGTGCTGGATGAACTGAGAGAAGTTCACCCAATCATAGACTTAATTCTTGAGCAGCGCGAGATCGCCAAACTCAAGTCAACCTATGCGGATTCTTTCCCCCAACAGGTGAATCCGGAGACAAACCGAGTGCATACCTCCTTTAACCAAACCGGCTCGGTGACGGGGCGCCTGGCTTCATCCAGCCCCAATCTCCAGAATATCCCAATACGGACAGATTTGGGCCGTGAGATCCGCCGCGCATTCATCCCCGCAGCCGGTCAGCTTTTACTAAGTGTGGACTATTCCCAGATTGAACTGCGCATCGTCGCTCACATCGCAGAGGACAAAGCCATGATAGAAGCATTCCTGGATGACCAGGATATCCACGCGACCACGGCGGCGGCGATCTACGAGATCAGTATCGAGAGCGTCACGCCGGCCATGCGCCGTCACTCTAAAGCGATTAATTTCGGTTTGATCTACGGCATGAGCCCCTTTGGGTTGACGCGAACCACAGATCTCACCCTTGCTGAAGCTGAAAACTTCGTTATTGCATACTTTGAACGCTTCCCAGGTGTAAAAAACTACCTGGACAACAGTCGACAAGAGGTTGCCGAGAAAGGCTTCGTCACCACCCTCCTGGGCCGGCGACGGTACTTCCCGCAATTGGTGAGCGGCGCCTCCGTCTCAGAAATGGCCCGCGCTCGTGCAAACCGTGAAGCCATAAACGCACCCATTCAGGGTACGGCTGCCGACATCATCAAACTCGCCATGCTGAACCTGCCCGCTCGACTGATGAGTTCCGGCCTCTCAGCCCGCATGCTGCTGCAGGTGCATGATGAACTTATGTTCGAATGCCCTGAAAGTGAACTTGAGCAAACCACCATCATCGTTCAGGAGGTCATGCAAGATGCGTATCGGCTCGTCGTGCCGTTAAATACCGATGCCAAAGCTGGGTCGAATTGGGCAGATATGAAACCGCTCTGAGTGCATGCTTTCTTCCCCCCTCTTCTGAGGTCTGAAGCCCTTCACACAGTGCTATTTATGCCATGTTTCCCTTACGGCGACCGCTTCCAACTTGTGCTATACTCGCCTCTCTAATCTATTTTAATAAAAAGTATGGGGCATGACAGAACGCCAAGAACTCTTCGAAGAATCCATGCGTCTAGGGCACTCGGCAGCTTGGGATCTCCAATGGGACCGAGCGATCGAGTTTTACCGCAAGGCGCTCGCGCTGAAAGCCAACCATCCCGGGGCCTTGACGAGTCTCGGTTTGGCCCTCTTAGAGTCGGAGAAATTCCAGGAAGCACTAGAAGTCTATCAGCATGCTGCGAAATTAGCCCCGGATGACCCCGTACCCGTAGAAAAAACATCCGAGATCCTCGAACTCATCGATCAAATCGACAGCGCTGTCACCCAGCGGACTGCCGCGGCTGAGCTGCACCTCAAGCGTCGAGACGCGGATAAGGCCATCTATAACTGGTCCCAAATCGCCCGGATGGTTCCCGGCAACCTCAACACGCGCACCAAATTGGCCGTTACCTTCGAACGGTTGGGCCGCAAACGAGAATCGGTTTATGAATACCTCGCAGTTGCCTCGATCCTACAAACTGAAGGTAAGGTGGATCGCGCCATTGATGCCGCTGAGCGAGCGCTGCGGATGATCCCCGGCGAGAAGGAAGCCGCTCGTGCACTGCGCTTTCTCCAGCAAGAAAAACCTTTGCCGCCCCCCGCAGAACCACGAGGGATCACTGCTCCACTACGGATGGACCAGGTAAAAGATTACCTGAAAGCAGATGTCGTTGAGAAAATCGACGACAGTCAGCAGGCAGATCCTGAAACGACAGCCCAGGCTCGATCGCTGACTATCCTTGCGGGATTGATCTTTGAAGAGTCAGGAGGTGAGAACGGGGATGGGTCATCTCCAATAGATATGGCAGAGCTCACTGAGAGCCGCATCAGCCAAGAACGCAAGAGCGTTGGCCAGCCTCAGATGCTCCGCTATCTCGGACAGGCGATTGATCATCAAACTCATGAAAATATCCCGCAGGCGATCAAACAATACGAGAGCGCGATCAAAGCCGGGTTAGACCACCCTGCGGCATTCTATAACATCGGCATTCTACTCAAGAACCAGGGTGACCAAGACGGGGCAACGAAATACCTGGCCCAATCCCTTGGCCATCCAGATCTCGATCTAGGAGCAAATCTCGCCTTGGGCCGCTTGGCTCGCATGCGTGACGACCTCCCGGAAGCGGCCCGTCTTCTGCTTCAGGCACTTCGCCACGCAGATACTCTTTCGGTCGACGAGAAGCAGTCCGGCGATCTTAATCAGCTCTACGATACGATCATGGCTTCAATGAGCGAGGGAGATGATGAGACGCTCTCCAAGATCGTCGAAAACACGCTCAGCTTCTTGAGTGGCCCGGAGTGGCTCGAACGTCTCCGCCAGGCGCGCCGCCAGCTCGAAGGCGAATCAGACGGGGCCGCCTTGGTACCGATCGCCGAAATGCTCGCCGTGGGTGGAACCGAACGAATTCTGCAAGCCATCGGCCGGATCGACGACTTGGTCCAGAATAAGAACTATGAAGTAGCTATGGAAGAAGCCTTGCTGGCACTCGACCACATCCCCGGCTATCTCGGACTTCACCTACGAATGGCGGAGATCATGATCCGGCAGGGCAATACAGCCGGAGGCATGACCAAACTGCGAACCATCGCCAGGACACACCGTGTCCGAGGCGAAATCTCCGCCGCATCCAATGTATACACCCGCATTATTCGTCATTCCCCAATCGATATTGCGACGAGGAATCAACTTATTGATCTGCTGGCGCAACAAGACCGCATCGAAGATGCGCTTACACAATACCTCGATCTTGCTGAGCTTTACCGGCAGATGGCAGAAATCGACACAGCACGCTCGACGCTGGATGCTGCTTACAAACTCAGCCAACGCAACCCTGGCAACCGTGAATGGACAATTAAGACCCTGGACATGATGGGGGATATCGATCTCTCGAGATTGGATCTGCGCCAGGCATTGCAATGCTTTGAGGAAATCTGTGAGATCGACCCACAGAATGAGAAAGCCCGTTCCCACCTGATAGATCTGAATTTGCGGCTTGGACAAGAGAAACGAGCAGCAAGTGCCCTGGACATCCATCTGGACCACCTCGTACAATCGAATCTTGCACAGGAAGCTCTTGCCCTGCTGGAAGATCTTGCCCGTGAGTATCCGGGCAAGCAGGCTCTGCACTCCCGCCTTGCAGAGGCTTACCGTGCAGCCGGGAGAACCGCAGACGCCATCGCCCAATACGACGCACTGGGTGAGATCCAACTGGACGCGGGTCAGACTGAAGATGCGATTGCAACGATACAGACAATTGTTGCTCTAGATCCCCCAAACATTGAGAGCTACCACGATCTTTTGGGTAATCTTCAAGACAACACCTAGACCTTGAACGCTCGGTAAAGAGTATCATCGTGACGAATTTCATCTCGGAATTGAACTTCTTCTTTCAACGCTTCGATCTGTTGAGTGCAGTTGATGTTTTTCTCGTTACCATGGCGGTTTTCTTCCTGCTCCGCCTGGTCCGAGGGACTCAGGCCATCGTCCTTCTGCGCGGGATGATCGTATTAGTCGTCACCATTGCTGTTCTCACCAGCCTGCTGAACCTTCCGGCGTTCACCTGGTTATTAGAGAACTCCTTGCCCGCACTTCTTGTAGCAATTCCCGTGATCTTCGCCCCTGAAATCCGGCGTGCGCTAGAGCGCCTTGGTCGCACAAGTAATATGTTCTTCCTGAGCGCAGCACCAGACCACATCGAAGCGCTCATCGGGACTGTCTGCATCACCGCCCAGCGTCTATCGGACCGGCGCTATGGTGCTTTGATCGTCATCGAACGTGAAATCCCGCTCGACGAATACAAAGAAACTGGCGTTGCGTTGGACGCAGAGCTTACGCCGCAACTGCTGCTCCAAATTTTCCATATCAACACTCCGCTCCATGATGGCGCCGCGATCATCGAAAAAGACAGGATTGCAGCCGCCGGATGCGTCATGCCGCTATCATCCAGCGGTCCGCTTTCCCGTTCCACCGAACGGCAGATGGGCCTGCGGCATCGTGCAGCTCTGGGGATCAGTGAGGTTACCGATGCTGTATCTGTTGTTGTCTCAGAGGAGACAGGCGGAATCTCGGTCACACACAACGGTAGGATTATCCGCCGGCTGGACCAAGCACGCTTGAAAAATATTTTGACCGCTTTCTTCCGGCCTCGAACGACTGGAAAGGTTCCTGGGTGGCTCGAGCGCTTCCTTGCACGATTCCAAAGCGAATGAGAGTCTAACCAATGATCAGCTGGCTTCGACAGAATTTTGGAACACTCCTCATGGCCTTCACCCTCGCATTTACTGCGTGGGTTGCCGCTGTAGGCCAACAGGACCCTGTCCTCGAGCAGATCTTTCCCGAGCCCATCACCATTGACTATCGCGATCTGAAGGATGGATTGACTATTGTGGGGGATGTCCTTGAATTTGCGAATGTGACCCTGCGCGCACCCACCTCCGTTTGGCGCAATCTAACCATCTCCGACCTGGAGCTGTATGCTGACGTAAGCCAACTCGAGGAGGGTACCAGGCGGGTGACACTGCATTTCTACACCAACCGCCGCGCAATCCAACAGACGGCGATTGACCCCCCAACTGTAACTCTGAACATTGAACCGCTCACCACAAAGACCATCAATATCCAAGTAAGCACTGAGGGAGATCCAGCGCCTGATTACCGCGCTGAAGAGCCGGTTTCAGACCTGACCGAGACAACTATCGTCGGACCTGCCAGTCAAGTAGACCAGGTTGTGATCGGACAGGTTGTCGTCAATCTCACAGATCGCCAGCGCTCCATTGATCAAGCTTTTCCCATATCTTTCGTCGACGCCAACGGCAACGTTATCAATGGTGTAAATTCCGATGACAAACAAGTCCAGGTTAGTTTGGAGGTCACAAAGATCGAGAATATTCGCCGGTTGTTGGTCATACCGGTCCTTGAAGGGCAAGAAGAACTTGAAACGCAGGGGTATTACCGAGTCGCTCGGATCTCCGTATCTCCTCAAGAAGTCGCTGTGTTTTCAGAAGAACCGGAGGCTTTGGAAGCTCTTCCAGGCTACCTACAGACTCTGCCTGTGAACGTGGCTGAACGGACAGAAGACTTCGAAGAACGGATCCCTCTCGATCTTCCGCCAGGATTCATCCTGATTGGAGAACAAACTGCTCTGGTTCAGGTCGAGATCGAACCGATTGAAACTTCCATCACGATCTCCCTCCCTGTGGAAATTCAGGGGGTGGGTTTGGGTCTCTACAGCTACCCCTCTCCAGAGGTGGTGAGCCTAATTCTTTCCGGCCCTGTGGAATTGTTAGACTCGCTGCAGCCGGGTGATGTTAGGGCGGTGTTAGACGTTCAGGATCTTACTTTAGGCACATATCAATTAGAGCCTCAGCTGATGGTGCTGCCCGAAGGTCTCACCTGGGGACCACCGAACCCATCCATCCTTGAAGTGATCATCACCGCCACACCACGCCCGACGGCAACACCAAGCTCGTAATCCATCATGCCCCGCCCTATTGTCGCCCTGGTTGGACGCCCAAACGTTGGTAAATCCACTCTCTTTAACCGTCTTGCCGGCGAAAGGCTTGCTGTCGTGGATGATACCCCCGGCACCACTCGCGATCGGCTTGTAGCTGAAGCGGAATGGAACGGGATCATATTCGACATCGTCGACACAGGCGGGATCGACCCAACCAACATGAGCCGGTTGGAGCCACTCTCCATCGATTCGGCGGATTACATCTCCAGCATCCGCGATCAGGCTGAAATTGCTGCGCGCGAGGCCGATGCGATACTTCTATTAGTGGACGTGGAGAGCGGAGTTTCGCCCGCGGATGAAGAGGTCATTGAGATCCTGCGAAAACAACAACGTATAGTTGCGGGTAAGTTACACCCCCCTGTTCTGCTTGTTGTCAATCGCTGCGACAACACAGTGCGCCGTACAGGGGCCGCCGAGTTTTACTCGTTGGGTATGGGGACTCCGATCCCCATCTCCGCTCTACATGGGACAGGCACAGGAGACCTGCTTGACCAATTAATCGAAATCATCAAGCCAGAAGCTCTCCTCGAAGAGATTGATGATGATTCCTTGAAAATTGCCATTGTGGGCAGACCCAATGTCGGCAAATCGAGTTTACTGAATCGACTCTTAGGTGAAGAACGCGTCATCGTCTCGCCCATACCTGGCACAACACGAGACGCGGTTGATACAAAACTCATTCACCATGGCTTGCCAATTACACTCATCGATACGGCGGGCATCCGGCGCAGAGGGCGGATTGAGCCCGGTGTTGAGAAATATTCTGTTTTGCGTGCGCTCAAGGCGATTGAACGTGCGGATGTTGTTCTGCTTCTGATTGACGCTACCGAAGGTGCCACCGCCCAGGATGCCCACATTGCCGGGATGGTCATCGATAAAATGAAAAGCGTCGTCGTGCTTGTAAACAAATGGGATGTCGTTCATAAAGATACTCACACCATGAACGTATACACAGAGCAGGTCCGCGAAACCCTTAATTTCCTGGACTTCGTGCCCGTACTCTTCATTTCAGCTAAGACGGGTCAACGTGTAAGTCAGGTCCTACCGGCAGCACTGCAAGTTCAGGAAGAACGCCTTATCCGGATCCCGACCGGAGAGCTTAATCGCTTGCTCCAGAAGGCTCTCAACGCACATCCCCCTCCCTCACGAAAGGGCAAACGCTTGAATATCCTTTTTGTCTCTCAGATCAGGACCAACCCTCCCACTTTCCTCTTCCATGTCAACAATCCTGATTTGGTTCATTTCTCGTACAGTCGCTACCTTGAAAATCGGATTCGCAACGAATATGGTTTCCTTGGCACTCCCATAAGGATTTCTTTCCGCAAGCGTGACAGATAAAGTGCGCTTGAATTGCCGCAATGCACATTACGTTTTCATGACTGGATGTCATGATATAATCAACCGCCATGCAAGACTTACCACCGCATGAGACTACGCCCCCAGAGTGGGGCGTCGCCGTCTCAACACCACTGCGAACTAGGATCTTATGGTTTTTTGGAGAACTCCTCCAGACTGTTTTAATTGCCGGGGTACTCTTCGTCGCCGTTAATCTCCTTACGGCTCGAATTCGTGTCGAAGGTATCAGTATGGAGCCCAGCTTGCATGAAGGGCAATTCGTTGTTGTAAACCGCCTTGCCTACCGGTGGAGTGAAGCGGATAGGGGTGATATTGTCGTCTTTCGCTTCCCGCTCAACCCCTCGCGACGCTTTATCAAACGCGTTGTCGGCCTTCCAGGAAACACAGTCACAATCCGCGGGGGTGACGTATACATCGACGGGCAAGTCCTTGAAGAACCCTATCTCGCCGCCACCCCCCGCTACGACGGCGAGTGGATTATTGGGCCTGATGAAATCTTCGTCCTTGGTGATAACCGCAACAACTCCTCCGACTCTCAGAATTGGGGCCCTCTACCGACCGGGGAAATCATCGGCAAGGCGGTCCTTATCTATTGGCCTCCATCAGAAGTGGGAATAATTCCTCATTACGAGCTCGCCCTCCAATCTGGGGAGTGACCAAGGTAACAGATCATCTCTCCCTCCTTATGCTACAATCGAATAGCCTGAGATCAAAGCGTGTGCGTATGTGTGAACCGTATGGCCGACGGTCCTATGCACACTCGGATTGTCTTTATTAGCCCAGTTGATTAATAAATACTTGTACAAGCGACAATCTGATAGCAGGACATCAATATAATCTTGTTCGGAAATACATCTACAGTTCACCACCGAGTGCCGTACTTGCAGAGTCCTCACGGAAAAAGAGGTTATGAGCGAGTATTCGTCTTCTGAGACATCTCCGCAAATTATTGTGATCGCTGATGTCGAGTCGAACGCGCAGGCTATTGTTGAGCGCATTCTTAAGCCATCCGGTTTTCACGCTTGGGTCCAAAGCGAGCAGGCGCCTAACCCAGACGTATTGGTCGTGGATGTGACCCAATTGCGCGGGGATCCGCTCGCAAGCCTTCGGAATTATCGCTCGAACGGGGATGATTCGCCCGCCATATTACTCGCAGCACACTTTCCATTATCTCGTTTGAGAGAGCTTTTTCGACTCGGTGTAAACGATTTTTTGTTGAAACCTTACCGCCCTTCGGAATTGTGTCAGGCAATAACCGACATGAGCGAAACCCAGTCCGCCCAAGCGGATACCGAGATCCTAACTTCACGTATGGACCGATTACGTGAACAGCTTCGAAGGCGGACCGATGAAATCCGGATGCTCAGTGAGATCGGCCGTGCAGTCGTCAGCATGAACGACCTGAACGAGATCCTCCGCAGCGTTGTGGAGGCAGCCGCTTTTGTCACCGATGCTGAAGAAGCTTCAATTTACCTGGCGAATCCGGAGAGCAAGGAACTTGTGCTGCGGGCGAGCAAACAGGCAGGTGAGCGGCATGCTAGCCTGCAGAAGCTGCGGGTAAGCGATACGATCGTTGGAGAGGTGTTCCACAGCGGCCAACCAATCCTGCGCCAGCCTTCTATGGAAGCCGGACCGGTCAAGGTCCAGACTGGTTTCCTCGTGCAGTCTCTCGTCAATGTGCCTTTGCGGATGCAGAATAATGTCGTCGGTGTTCTAGGAGTTTACAATCGCCTCGCTCCGCGGACCTTCACCGAGCATCACCTGACGCTGATGATGGCTCTCGCTGATTGGGCGGGTGTTGCACTTGAACAAGCTACACTGAAGCGGAGTGCGAAAACCGAGCCTCTTACCCCGCAGCCATCCTCCACAGCGGCAACTCCAGAATACTCACATGGGGTAAACCAGGCACTGGAGACCTTAGATAGTATTTTAAAATCGGATCCCGAGAATACGGAGGGCATCCAGCAAGCGCTGGGTCAATTGATGGCCCAGCTGCGCGATTTGAACGCTATGCCAGTCATCAATCTCGATGCTGAACAGTCGAGTGAGATGGTGAATATTTCCGGTCTCGTAGACAAGACTGTGGAATCTATGAAGAATGCGGCTCAAGCGAAGGGACTCGACCTTATCTCTGAGAGAGGAAAAAGCATCCCGCTCTTCCGAGGTGACCCCGAGAAAGTGCAGCAGGTCCTGAGAGCCACAGTTGCGGCAGCGATCCGTCGGACGGTACGAGGCAGAGTCATCCTGGAGACCCATCACTTCGAAATCCTGCGCTCACAGAGTGAAGAGTTTCCATTGACTGTAAATGTCGAAATGCATGATGGAGCGTGGGCTGCGGTCCGTGTTTCTGACTCCAGCCCGGGGCTTTCTCCTGACACCGTGCAGGCGATCACATCGCAAGATATAGATCCCGGCTCTGGCCATATGGGACCAGGCCTTTCTATGGGTGAAATCCGCATGATTGTGGAGAGCATGAATGGTGTGATGTGGTACGAGCATACCCCAGCAAGCACATCCATCACCTTTGCCCTACCAATTCTCTAAAGGAATCGAAAACGATGGCAAACAGGTCAATATCAATCGAGATCTATACGGCCAGTCACCGTGTGCTTGGTCGAATTCATCCAACGGCCAGCGGGCTGTTCAGTTACCTGAACATACCCACATCTTCATTTATTGAGATTGAAGGAGCCCACTTAATGCGGCTTCATCAACCTGGCAAGCTCGTCGCTCGTTATCCAACCCTATGGCTTGTGAAGAGCGAAATCGTTGTCATCCTTTTAAGCGGGCGCAATGAAATGGGCCCCACCGGATTCACAAGGGGGGGATATACAACCAATGTCCCCCATTGGGTTCGTGTAATTATGGGCGGGTATGAATTAACGGGCATCATCGAGACGCCCGGCAAATTCAATTTTGCTTCTCTGATGTTCGAGAGTGAACGCTTCTTTATGCCGTTGTACAACGGTACGCTCATCGCTATCCTCTTTCCCAACGTAAAGGCGGAGAGCGCGGCGATGATATTCAACCGGCAGATGGTCGATGCTGTGGCGATGCTTCCAAAAGAGGAGATCCCGAAGATACCAGGGTAGATCCAAATCCCTGATACTCCTGTGCTCGATAATTCACTCCCAACCTCCAGGACTTAGCAAACCGCCCGGTTCTGGATTTATTATTACCAGGCAGATCTCACAAGTTCCAGCGGAGCAGAACGCATGCAGGTCAGGGGGATGAAGGGGGTTTAATGAAAATGTTTTTGCTGGGCACAATGTGGCTGCTCGGCATCACCGCTGGTCGGTACCTGCCGCTGACGGGCTGGCAGTGGCTGACTCTCGCCGCTGGCGCATTTACATTCGCTTTCCTCCTCCGTAAAAACCCTCTTCACCGTTGGCTCTTTCTGCTGCTAATTCCCATATGCCTTGGGGCTGCGCGCTATCTCCCCTCCGAGATTATGAAGCAACCAGAGCATATCGCCTTCTATAACGACCTGGACATTAAGGCGACCGTTACAGGGGTTGTTGTGGCAGATCCGGATGTTCGCGACCGCTACACCGCTCTTGTCCTCTCCGTGGAGCGAGTCCGGATCCCGCGGATAGGGATTACGAAGACGGTGGAAGGTCGTATTCTCGTGCGGGCTTCTCGCTTGACCGACTGGCGCTATGGTGATTGGGTTCATGCAGAAGGGATGCTCGAGACTCCCCCGGAGATGGAGGGTTTTTCATACCGGGAATATCTGGGCAACCAGGGTATCCACAGTCTTATGCCGACTGCTTACGTTAATAAGCTCGGCTCCGACCGGGCAAATCCCATACTCTCCATGATTTTCGACCTGCGAACGCATGTACACAAGGCCATCCTGCGTCTCTATCCCGAACCCGAAGCTTCGTTGCTGTCGGGCATCTTGCTTGGCAAGGAAAGCGGGATACCCCCCGATTTGCTGGAAGCCTATAACCGCACAGGGACCACCCACATCATCGCCATCTCCGGCTTCAACATCACCATCCTGGCAGGTCTATTCGTATCCGTGTTTGGAAGATGGTTTGGAGCCAGACGAGGAGGGTGGATAGCTGCCGCCGCAATTTTCCTTTACACACTTCTCGTCGGGGCTGATCCAGCCGTTCAACGGGCCGCCGTGATGGGCGGGCTGGCTCTCACCGCCCGCCACCTTGGCCGCCAGACCCACGGCTTGGCTTCACTGTCTGCAGCGGCGATCATCATGACCCTGATCAATCCGCGAACGTTATGGGATGTTGGTTTCCAGCTTTCGTTCTTCGCTACCCTAGGTTTAATCCTCTACGCCGATCCGCTGCGCACAGGTGCCATACGCTTTCTGACGCGCTGGCTGACCCCAGAGCAGGCAGAGAAGATCGCTAACCCCATCTCCGAATTCTTCCTGTTCACACTCGCCGCCCAGATCACCACGTTGCCGCTCACTGCCATCCACTTCCGACGACTATCCCTCGTCTCCGTTCTCGCAAATCCCGTGATCCTTCCACTCCAACCATTACTAATGATCATAGGTGGACTCGCCTCCTTATTGGGCGCTCTATGGATTCCCCTCGGACAGCCGATAGCCTGGGTAGCGTGGCTTTTCCCAGCCTTTACGAACCAGGCGGTGAAGTTCTTCGCTGGATGGCCTGCTGCAAGCATCGCTCTTGGTTCTTTCGGTTTTCCTTTAGTCCTCGCCTATTACCTCCTTCTCCTGGGTGGAACATGGGTTCTCTCTCTGCCACCTGACCGCCGTCCGGGCAGAGAGACCATCATTCGCTTGAAGATGGACACAGACTTGCGTTTTCGTTTGGGGCTAGCAGCTCTTGCAATAATAAGCGGGTTGACCTGGCATATGTTCGCCCACCAACCCGACGGCGATCTTCACCTGACAATTCTCGATGTGGGGGAGGGTGACGCGGTCCTTCTTCGCAGCCCGAATGGCGGATCCGTATTGATCAACGGCGGGTCAAGCCCGATTCGATTAACGGATATTCTCGGTCGTTACACCTCTATCTTCGATAGAGAACTGGATTGGCTGATCATCGGAGGCACATCCTACGATCAAGTCGGAGGACTTACGGATCTCTCAGACCATTTCGTAATTAGAGACAGTCTACTCCCCTGCTCCAGCGGCAAGGGTACTTTTCAGCGTGTCTTGGAGGATTTAGATGAAAGCTCAACCCCAAAAACAATCTATGAGCCGGGCCATCGTCTCGACCTGGGTGAGGGAGCCTTCCTGGAAATATTATCCGTATCCGACAGCGGAGCCTTGATCATGGTCCAGTGGGGTTCAGCCCGATTCTTGCTTGCCTCTGGCGCGGACCCTGACCTCATCCATACATCCCTGGATGACCCGCGTTTACGATCGGTCTCTGCCGTTCTCCTGCCAGCGGGCGGGTACGCCGCCGTCAATCCCGACGAATGGCTGGCGCATCTCAATCCCGGGGTCATTCTGCTCTCGCTGCGCGCGGGGGATTTGCCCGCCGACCTTCCGGGGAGCCTTTCCAGTTCTCTTCAAAACACATCTGTCCTGCGGACCGACATCAACGGGACGATAGAACTTACAACGGATGGCAGCAGACTTTGGATAGAAGTCGAGCGGGTCATCGACTGACTATCGCCTTGCCACCAACCCGCTTTTCCTTCTCCTAAATATACTAGCCCTGCAATGTTTGACCTCAAGATACCAATCCGTTATTCTTACCGAGATCTACAACCGAACCGCGATGCTCATATAAGGATTATATAAATGGAAAGTTTCCAGGTTCCCCCACGTGAAGAAATCCACTTGAAATACCGCTGGAACGACACCAGCCTATTCACGAATCCCAAGGCATGGTCAAAGGAATACGAGGCCATCGTCGAAGATTTGGCTTCATTTAAGAAAAATCATAAAGATTTCAGCGCAAGCGCCGCCGACCTTGCCGGGACATTGGACGCCGCGTTTACACTCGCAAACCGCGCCGAGAAAGTTTACTTGTACGCCGGAATGGCCCACAACGTAGACATGGCGGACGGTGAGGCTGCTGGCAGGCTAAGCCAGGCGCGCAGCTTATTCGGTCAGGTCAGCGCCGGCCTGGCCTTTCTCGAACCCGCGATCCTCAAACTCGGGGAGGAAATGCTACACTCGTGGGCTCAAACAGAGCCCGATCTGGCAAAATATAAGCATTATTTCGACAACCTGCTGCGTAAAGCCAAGAATATCCGCTCAGAGGAGGTCGAGGAATTGCTGGGGATGCTAAGGGACCCCTTTGCGGGTGTTTCAGCAACTGCCGGGTTCTTAAAAAATGCGGATTTCGTTTTCAAACCCGGTGTCGATGCAGACGGCGAGGAAGTAGAAATCACACAAGGAAATTACGCAAAGATCCTGAATAACCCCGACCGCGAACTCCGGCGATCTTCCTGGGAAAACTACCTGGATAAACACCTCGCCTTTAAAAACACGCTGACGACGAACCTGGAAACATCCATCAAACAGAATCTGTTCCTAATGCGCACCCGCGGCCACACTTCGACGCTTGAGGCTTCGCTCTTCGAGCACAACATCCCTGTTGAGGTGTTCCACAATCTAATCGGAACTTTCCAAGAGCATCTGCCAATCTGGCATCGCTACTTCGCGATTCGGCGAAAGATCCTCGGCGTTGAGACGCTCCACCCCTATGATATCTGGGCTCCACTCACTGCGGGCAAACCCGATGTCAGCTACGAACAAGCGGTGAAATGGATTTATGAGGGCATGTCTCCGATGGGTGAACAATACGCCGACGCGATGCGAAAAGGCTGTCTTGAAGAGCGCTGGGTGGACGTCTACCCCAACCAGGGAAAACGCCAGGGCGCCTTTTCCTGGGGAACAGCTGGCACCCACCCTTTCATCGTGATGAGCTTCAACAATACCCTTCTGAGCTTGAGCACATTGGCTCATGAGCTCGGGCATTCGATGCACTCCTACCTCGCGCGGCGCTCTCAGCCGCTTGTGTACAGCGATTATTCACTTTTTATCGCAGAAGTCGCCTCGAATTTTAACCAGGCAATGGTGCGCGAACACTTGCTGGAGAACGGGAGCGACCCTTCATTCAAGATCGCCGTCATTGAAGAAGCGATGGCTAACTTCTTCCGCTACTTCTTCATCATGCCCACGCTTGCCCGCTTTGAGTTAGATATGCATGAGCGCATCGAAAAAGGAGAGGGATTAACCGCAGATCTCCTCATCGAGCGCATGGCCGACCTCTTTCAAGAAGGTTTCGGTGAGGAAGTTTATGTCGATCGTGAACGTGTAGGGATCATATGGGCAACCTTTGGCCACTTATATTCTGACTACTACGTTTATCAATACGCGACGGGGATATCCGGCGCACACGCACTTGCGGCGCGGGTGTTGAGCGGTGAGGATGGCGCAGTAGAGGATTACCTGAATTTCCTGCGCACCGGCAGCTCACTCTACCCGCTGGATGCACTTTCGTTGGCTGGCGTTAATCTGCGAGAACCTCAGTCCGTAAAAGAGACTTTCGCAAAGATGGGGGAAATGGTGGATCTACTCGAGGAATTAACTTAGGGAACAACTCCAACAATAATAAGTTTGTCAGCAGCGTGAGGCTCAACCCTTAACAAGGAAAGTAACAACAAGAATCCCATTATAAATGCTATGGGAATGCGACACCGGCTGCCAGTCGCCCTCGCCAAGCATTTCAATACGCTGTATGAGTTTGGCATGGATCTCGGCAAATGCTTCCATAACCTCGGGGACTTGCTCGCTCATCGTCTCTAATACACCGGGGGTCTTCAACCGGCGTGTAAGAACGATCATTTTGTATTCTGGTTTTTTCTCGACCACGGTCTTATCCTCCAGGATTCTAATCGGTGAGCAACCACGGTGCCTCAGTGCTAATTAACAACGGGCGCTCAATCCCGCGGATTTTCCCTAGAAACAGGTAAGCCGACGCGGGGTTGTGCTTCCCTTGTCGGCTTACCAGGCAGCGAGGCATTCTTCAAGATGCAAGAGATATGCCGACAAGGTTCTGCTCCTATAATACCGGATATCTCTTTTCCGGACTCGTTCAAATCTATCCATTCGGCCATCAACATCAACAGTAATCGGTGAGTAATTCACATGTGTTCCAGCGAGGCTAAACGCCGCCATTGCGTGTTTATCTATTTAACAGAGACACAGATCATCCCCATCCTATGTTTCGATGCGTATGGGATGCTCTAAGGTCGCTTATGAGATACACAAGAAGCAACCGATGAGTTATGTACAATACATGCTCCAATATCCATATCGTCCTTTTCAATATCCTGTTTGATCGATCCGGATGGAGGGACAAATGAAACGCAAGCTTCGTGGGTTGAAACGTAGGGCTGTCCAACTGGACCTTAACCTCTACCGGGTCGATGTTCCGATCCCCGGTCTAGCGGACTCCAATCTGAGTGTCGTCGACATCCGTCCTGAAGGAGCAGAACAGACTCTGCTATTCGTCCACGGCTACGCCGGGGTCGCCGAGACCTGGGAATATCAGATCAACCACTTCATGCGCTACACGAGGGTCGTGGCGCCGGATCTGCGCGGGCATGGACAGAGCGATGCCCCCATGACCCTGTATACGATGGATGAGCTTGTCGCAGATCTGGAGCAAATTACTGATGCGCTCTCATTTCCCGAAAAATTCATCCTTATTGGCCATTCCTTCGGCGGCTCAATCTGCATTGCTTATGCCGCCCGCCACCCCGAACGCCTAGAAAAGCTGATCCTCCTCTCCACCCCCGGGGAGTACCCTCTGCCGAAGGGCGCTTCATTGCTCTCACGCGTTCCAACCGCAGCTTTCCGACCGTTTTGGCGGTTCCGACCTCGGTGGAATGCAGAGATCCATGTGATGAAGCGGATGATGCTCAATAATCTGCAAAAATGGCAAGGCTGGGATCTCATGAAATCTATCCAAACACCCACGCTTATTATCACCGGTGAGCGCGACCGCTATTTTCCCAGTTCCGTGTATGAACGTGTCATCGAGGGAATTCCCCACGCGGAGGTGATCGACATCGGAGCATCGAAACATAAAGTTCAGCTCGAACGCCATGAAGCCGTCAATCGCGACATCGAGCGGTTCATAGCCCCCGCAGACGATGCTAAGCGCGCCTCCTGGCGGGAGGGTTTCGACCGATCGCCCACCCATCCGGATCGTCCATGGCTGCATAGCTACGGCTCATACACTCCACATACCATTCCCATACCACATCAGCCATTGCATAAATTTCTCGAAGTCGCCGCCAATTGGCTGCCCTCGCGGACAGCGACCGTCTTCTACGGCTCAAAACTTACTTATCTTCAATTAGAACGGCGGGTGAACCAATTCGCTCATGCGCTTCATGGCATAGGCGTGCGCCCGGGCGATCGCGTGATGATCGTCCTGCCCAACATGCCCCAGTTAATCATTGCCTATTATGCGACACTGAAAATCGGCGGGGTTGTCGTCCTGCCCAATCCAGATGCGAAAGGGGTAGGCATCGTACAGCAGCTCATTCAGACAGATGCAAAAGTGCTGGTAACTCTGCGCGAGTTCACCGAATTGGCAACCACGGTCCAGGAAAAACTGGGTATTCATGTGATCGTAACGGCAATTAAGGATGCACTCTCCCGCCGGACCTCCCGCCAACTTTTCGCCCGCTGGGGTATTGACGATCTATCCCCGGCACCTGACGAATCAAGCAGCGGATTGGACATGGATCAAATGATGATGGACGCTGCCCGGGAACCTCCTGATGTGCAGGTCTCACCCGACGATCTGGCTGCGATCCTTTTCACAAGCGGCACAACCGACGAGCCCAAAGGCGTCTGTTTGACCCATGAAAATCTCGTCGCCAATGCACTCCAAACACGCCATTGGATCCCCGATCTAGAGACCGGGCGCGAGACCTTTCTAGCTGTACTTCCGCTGACACACAGCTACGGGATGACCAGCGCCATGAACATTCCTGTTGCCCTGGGGGCGACGATCGTCCTGCTCCCCGTGTTTGAATTGGAACAGGTTCTCAACCATATTAAAGAGTATCAACCTACTATCTTCCCTGGTGTACCTTCGATCTATATGGCCATCAACACAGCACCCGATGCGCGCTCTTATGGCGTCTCCTCGATCAAAGCCTGCATCAGCGGGGCAGCACCGCTGCCAATTGAGGTTCAAGAGAAATTCGAGAAACTCACACAAGGTCGGTTGGTCGAGGGATATGGTTTGACTGAAGCTTCACCCGTGACCCACGCAAGTCCATTCGATGGACCTCAAAAACCAGGCTCGATGGGCATCCCAATCCCAAACACTGATGCAAAGATCGTCGACCTCGTCTCTGGCGAGGACCTGCCTCCTGGAAAGATCGGTGAACTTCTCGTGCGGGGTCCCCAGGTTATGAAAGGCTACTGGGATGAGAAGAAAGGCGGCATTGATCCAAGTACAGCTGTTGAAGATGGATGGTTGCATACGGGTGACGTCGCGGCGATGGACACGGATGGCTTCTTCACGATCATCAGCCGAAAACGTGACACGATTATGGCCGGCGACTTTAGCATCTACCCTCGTGATGTGGAGGAAGTGCTATACGAGAACAGCAAGGTTTTGGAGGTCGCCGTCGTTGGCGTCCAGGCAGAAGATGGGGGTCAGCGGGTGAAAGCCTTCGTTGTCCCCCGCCCCGGCAGCAAGCTCTCGAAGGAAGAACTCCTCGAACTTTGCCGCAGACGGCTCGAACCTTATGCTGTTCCCTGGGAGATCGAGTTTCGCGAGGATCTGCCCAAGTCCTTCGTGGGCAAAGTACTGCGAAGAATGCTTGTCGAGGATACGACTTAGCTTCTCAACAACTTTCTTACTGCAAATGAAGATGCCAGCGGCACCACTTATACTTTGTGACTTGCATAACTTTCCGCTTCTCTTCTGGCGCAGTAGTATCAGCAAGATGTCGAATGCCCAATCTTTGATCTAAGCCAAACTGGTCGTACAATATGGAGATTCCGTTGCGCTTGAAGAGATCAGTTGTCGTCTTCTTTCTCATAATCGGCTGTGTGCTAATGTTTCGACCTTCCTGGCTTCTCAACCGACTTTCTGCTCACACCCCCGATGTCCTATATTCAATTCAGACCGAGGAGCCCATCCTCGCCTTGACAATCGACGATGGCCCCGATCCGTCGACCACACCTCGAATCCTTGATCTTCTGCTGGAACATGGTGCACGAGCAACGTTTTTCCTGCTATCCGACCGCATTCCCGGCAATGAAGCCCTTGTCCAGCGTATCGTGGATGAAGGCAATGAGATTGGCAACCATCTGACCGATGATCAACCAAGCATTCGCCTTTCTGCGGACGAGTTTGAGCAACGATTACTGCACGCCCAGGATGTCCTTTCCCGGTTTGGCGAGGTCCAATGGTTTCGACCCGGATCCGGCTGGTATAACAAATCCATGCGCTCAACCCTTTTTCACCATGGATATCAGCTCGCCCTCGGTTCAATCCACCCCTTTGATTCTCATCTACCCTCGTCATGGTTTGCAACCAACTATATCCTGTGGCGGGCCAAACCCGGAGCCATCATCGTTTTACATGACATTGACAGCCGCGGTCAGCGTACGGCGGAAACTTTAGACAAGGTTTTACCTGCACTTATTGCCCGCAACTATCGTTTTGTTACTCTTACAGAATTAATCGAGCAGACGCAGGGTGAGGATTGAACCCCGCGGCTTAACACATTGCGAGATGGCGCGCTTGAAGACGTTTCGTTACTAAAGGAGATAGAGATGGACTTAAATTCGTATCGATCACTTGCTGAACGGTTGAACGCCCTCCCTGATGGCTTTCCTCCGACGGAGGATGGTGCGGAACTGCGCCTGCTCCAACTTCTCTTTACACCGGAGGAGGCTCAGCTCGCAGCCCAACTCCGTTTGACAAAAGAAACTTCGAATGAAATCGCTTCCCGTCTAGAGTCGGACCATAAGACTACTCGCGATCTCTTGAAGGAGATGGCTCATAAAAGGCTTATTTCCGCCGGAAAGGTTGAAGGCGGCATCGGCTTCGGTTTGGAGCCCTTCGTCGTCGGTATTTATGAATTCCAGTATGCACACATCGACAAGGAATTTGCTGAGCGTTTCGAGGACTACTACCAACAGGCTTTTTCCACTATGCTGGATATTAAACCCCAATTCCACCGTGTGATCCCGGTCAATGAAACTGTGGATGTGGATATGGAGGTTCTCCCCTTCGAAAGCGTGACCTCGCTCATCGATCAAGCCAATTCATGGGGAGTCCTCGATTGCATTTGCAGGAAGCAGAAGGAATTTATCGGCGACCCCTGCGATCACCCTCTGGATGTGTGTATGGCCCTCAACGAACGTCCTGGCGCCTTCGATGGGAATCCCTCCATCCGCGCTCTTGACCGTGATGGCGCATATGCCGCACTGCGTAAAGCGGCTGATGCAGGTCTTGTGCATTCAATCAGCAATAAACAGGATGGGCATTGGTATATCTGCAATTGCTGTACATGCTCCTGCGGGATCTTACGCGGAATGGCAGAGATGGGGGTAGCGAACGTCATTGCCCGTTCACCTTTCGTCTCTGAGGTTGATGATGACCTTTGTGCGAAATGCGAAACCTGTTCGGACTATTGCCAGTTCGAGGCGATCAGCTATCAGGAGATCGCTGTCGTCGATCGAAATCGCTGTGTGGGCTGCGGCTTATGCGCTCTTCACTGCCCTGACCAAGCGATGACACTCGAACGCAGGCCTGCAGAAGAAGTGCTGCCTGTTCCCGAGACGATCGCCGAGTGGCGCATGGACCGCGCCGCCGCCCGCGGCATAAAAATGGATGATGTCCTTTGATGCAAACATAAATGACCAAGAAATCCCGAAGAAAACTGGATCTCCCCGGCAGGGAGAAACCGTACGTCTTGGCCCATCGCGGGAATAAAGTCGCATTCCCCGAGAACACGATTTCCGCCTTTCAGCAGGCGGTACAAGACGGCGCCGATATCATCGAAACCGATCTGCATCTCTCGGTGGATGATGTTTTCATGTGCATTCACGATGATACTGTCGATCGAACCACGGACGGCCGCGGAGCTGTAGCTGAAATGAGCTTGAGCGAGCTGAAGGCGCTTAACGCAGCCGCAGCCCGTCCTGATCTACCTCCCGAGCCAGTTCCCACGCTGGGAGATCTAGCTGAGATCCTCCCTCCAGAAATCGGGCTGGCTTTGGAACTGAAGTCCGACCGCTTCCTCGAGCCAGCCACATGCCGGCGTCTCGCACAGGAGTTAGAACAACTCGGCTTGAAGGCTCGCACAGTGGTGCTCTCCTTCAGTTTGTCGCGATTGGATACCCTCCGCTTGGTGGCGCCCGAGTTGCCCGCAGGCTGGATCACGCTCTCTAAAATCTGGCCGATCAGAGGCGTTGAGATGATCGGGCCATTTTGGCCGCTGCTAATCCTGAATCCACTTTATGTATTAATTGCCCATTCCCGCCAACAGATCATCTGTCCCCTTGATCCAAGGCCGGATTCACGACTCTGGTATTACCGCTTCCTACGCTGCGACGCCATCCTTACAGATAATCCCGCCGAAACCTGCCGGCTGCTGGGAAGGCAACATGACTGACTCCAAGACGATATCTCGGCTGAGCCAAGTCAACGGCTCTCACTTAACCCCATGAAATTTCGTAGGCAGAACGAGGAGAGCTGAATGACCGTCGACAGTTTTAAGTTCCTGCCGCGTTTGATCGCAATGTTTTACCGCATGACCAAACGGGAGCCGCAAACGCCGATCCCCTGGACGCCGCTCGGGCGCCCCCTAAGTGAATGTATATTCGGTTTGGTTACATCCGGTGGTCTGTACCCGCGCGGGGCCGGTCACCCATTTGATGTCGAGCGCGAACGCCAGGAACCCACCTGGGGGGATCCCAGTTTCCAGGTCATTCCCAGCGACATCGAGAGCAGTGCTGTCGGCGTGAGTCATCTTCACTTCAACACCACCGATGTTGAAGCTGATTTCAACATCCTGCTCCCCATCCATCGCTTTCTCACATTGGTGGAGGAAGGACGAATAGGCGGATTAGCGGCAAGCAACTATTCTTTCATGGGCTATCAGGGCTTCCCTCCTGACCCAACAGATTGGGAAGAACGCTTCGGTCCCGAGGTAGCGGAGGCTTTCATTAACGAAGGTGCCAACTGCGTCCTGCTCACACCTGCTTGACCGGATTGTGCCATCAACGTGCCCGTGCTGGCACGAACGCTTGAAGCCGCTGGGTTGTCGACAATATTCGTCACAATGATGCCGTATTGGGCGGAGAAAATCGGCGTCCCCCGGTCGCTCGCAGTGGAATTCCCATTCGGTCACTCCCTCGGTGAACCGGGAAATGTAGAACAGCAAATGCGGGTTATCCGCCAAGCCCTGGATGTCCTTGAAACCGCGGAGAAAGCCGGCACGATTATCCACTCCGATGAACGCTGGCCGCATCCCACCGATCTGGCAATCAAAGCATGGCAGCCAGAAGAACCTTCCCCGGTCATCGCCTCTTTAGCCCCTACGTTTAAAGAAATGTTGAGGAAACGCCGAGAGAGACGGGAATAGCAGTCTCATTACTGATGCAAAGCTTTGACTCAATTGTGCGGGACCCAACTCGTCTAATCGACGCTGTTGATCTGAATCATCCTTTGCCCCTTTGTGCACTTGCACCTTACAGCCAGTATCTTTAGACTTAACGTCGATGTTTTTCATATAGAATTGTAAGTACTCAGAACCCTCGCGGCATTTTCATTCTGAGGAGCCCTTCAGCTAATCCTTCGACTTATCCTTCGACTTCGCTCAGGACAGGGCTCAGGACAGGGCTCAGGATAAACTCCGCGACGAAGAATCTCCCCCACCACTGTGCTCTTTTAACAAAGGCCGAGATTCTTCGCTCCCAACGGGGAGCTCAGAATGACATAACTGATGTTGATTAAAAAATGTCTCGTGTTATCGTCGATGATTCATGAATCTATGCGGAGTGATGGCATGCGAAAAACAATGATGTTTATAGTCGGAGTAATTCTATTGGTCTTACTCGCCGGCTGTTCAGTTTCCAGCCCTGAATCTCCCACACTCGAACCGCCATCGACCTATCCAATCCTCATCAGCGAAGTGATGGCTGGAAAACAGGGCAATAACAATTATGAATTCATCGAGTTATATAACCCAGGCGATAACCTAATCGACCTTCAAGGCCGGTCACTCTGGTACCGACTCGCAACGAGCGATGATGATTTGCCGGTCTATTCCTGGGAAACCCGCTCACTTGTTCCTCCACATGGGCACTACCTGCTCATCCGATCTGGCGAAGACCTTGGCCTCCCTGCTGATGCATTCTTCACGCAGGGTCTAAACACCTCTGGAGGAGGTCTCACGCTGCGTGATGCATCCGGTTCCACCGAAGACAGCCTGGGCTGGGGGATAGCACCTGAAGGGTTTCTCGAAGGAGTGGCCGCGCCTATAATCCAAAACGATTATTCTCTCGAGAGAAAACCGGGAGGCGATGCAGGAAATACATCGGATACAGACAACAACGATGTCGATTTTCTCGCGCAACCTATTCCCTCACCCCAAAATACAGGCAGTGCGGCAGCCCCCGCTATTGACGTTCCGTTCCAGATCGAATTATCCATGCCTGATTCTCTTAAACCTGGTGAGAACTTCCCACTCAACCTGACGCTTCGAAATGACTCCGCCCAATCGATCTCGAATCTCAGCGTCGAACTTCCCATCCCCTCCGAGTTTACGGTTATCGAGTCTCCCGCGGCCGTCACGCTGAGTGGACCTGCTGCAACCTGGACGGTTTCCGACCTTCCTCCATCTGCCGAAGAGATGATCCAAATCACCCTGAATGTGCCGTGGACATATTTCACCACCGCATTTCGAAATTACTACGCGCACTCCTCCGCTTACGGCACTTATGCTTTCGGTGAACCCTATTGGATCTCTGTGGCCACCGGCAGCATTCCAATCGGGGTCGCACGCTCTCTCATCGGATCTGTAGCAACGATCGAAGGCGTCGCCACGATGTACACAGGTGGGTTTTTCGCTGGCGCAGGAAATGTTAAGTTGTATCTTGAGGACGACAGCGGGGGGGTGCAAATCTACGTTCCGACCGGCGAGGGCAGCTTGGAAGTCCCCATCGGCGCAACCGTACAAGCTCGAGGGGTTATGACTCTTTATCGTGGGGCCGTTGAACTCATACCTGGCACTCCCGAGGACGTTGAGGTTATCTCCTTCGGTGAAGGACCTGAAGCGGCACCTGTTTCACTGCGCTTGGCTGTTCACGATAACGAAGGTCTTCCGGGAAGATTGGTCGCAGTGGAAGGCACCGCTAGCCGGATCGAGGAGTTTTCCTACAGTTATGAGATCGACCTCGTAGACGACGAAGGTAACTTGTTATCGCTTTATGTCGACAAGCTGACGGAGACCTCGACCGAAGCCTTGGAAGAAGGCAGGATCTATCTTGCATCGGGGATAATGGAGATACGCGACGGGCGCATGCAGCTCAATCCCCGCCATCAGGATGACCTTTTAGAATTATTTCCACCTGTGGTCCAAATATCCTTAGACGCTCCAAATACGATCCAATCAGGCGAGGTCATTACTATCACGATTAGTGCCTCAAACCACACGGTGGAACCAGTTAAAGACTTACAAATCTGGGCATCTTACAATTTGGAGGGGGCACGATTTGTCGAGGCGCTTGACGAAGGAAAAGTATCCGGGGATATCATTCAATGGATCATCCCTGAGCTCCCGGGAAATGGTGGAACAACGAGCGTAAGCTATCGAGTGCAGGCACAAGCACTTGATGGTGCCCTCCTCATCGATGGTTACGGAGCCCAAGCACCTTCCTCCATTGAAATCCTGGTCGGTGAACCTAAACGAATCTTCCTGGGGAGCTACGTTCCCGTTTGGGCCATTCAGGGTCCTGGTAATCGATCGCCTTACAAGCTAAATAGCGTGACAACTACGGGCGTTGTTAGCGGGGTTTTCCCTGAACTTGGCGGGTTCTGGATTCAAAACACAACTCCGGATCAGGACCCGGGAACGTCTGAAGGCCTCTTCATCTCGATTGGCGAATTCTCCATACCGGTCTCCCTCGGAGATCGAATTGATGTTGTAGGAAAGATACGTGAGGTCTCGACGCAGACTCAACTCGAGATTGCCTCGGCTGATGATGTCACCGTCTTGGGATCGGGAACTGCGTTACCCGCAGCCAACCCTCTAGATCCTCCGGCGTCTATAGATGATTCCGCACTCTATTTCGAGGCGCTGGAGGGCATGCTCGTATTTGTTGATGAACCAGCCTATGTAGTCGGTCCAACAACTCGCTTCGGCGAATATGTAACTGTACTCGCTAAACACGAGATTTTCCGCGTCATGCGTGGTGAACCGAACGGGTTGCTTATCGTGGTCGATGACGGCTCCAGTGAAGAACACTTAGACACTTCGACTCTCCCCTACACCGTGTCCACTGGTGACCAGATCGCTGATTTACAAGGGCCGCTCGCTTTCACCTATGGCCAGTACAAAATACAGCCGAATTATTCACCTGAGATCACATCTATCCCACACGATCCCGAATCGCTTCCCTCAGTTGAACTCCCGGAATTCAGCCTGATGACATGGAACGTCGAGAATCTTTTCGACATCCTTGATCCGCACCCTTCCAGCCCACCTCGTCCGCGTAAGGCGAAATATGAACTCGACCTTACGAAAGTGGCGAATACACTGCTGGCGGCAGGAGCGCCCACCATAGTGGGCTTACAGGAAGTTGAAAACCTTGGCATCATGGAGGATCTTGCCGCTCATGATCTGCTCTCACCCTTCGATTATCAGCCGGTCTTGCTCGAAGGAACCGACAGCCGCGGGATCGACGTGGCTTTCCTGGTGCGCGGCGATCGCGCCCAGATTCTGGACGTGCAGCAATTTATTGCGCCGGAAGGTATAACGAGCCGACCGCCGCTCCTCATCAAGGTCCAAATTGACATGGGAGATGAGAATCGCACTCCTCTCTATATCCTCAACAACCACTTCACGTCTCTCGCCGGCGGGGAGGCAGCGACAGAGCCACGCCGGGCAGCCCAGGCCGCCTGGAACCTTGAAATCATCGACCGCCTGCGTGCCGCTGACGCGGATGCACACTTCGTCGTTCTGGGCGATTTGAATTCCTTCTATAACTCACTCCCGATTGACGTCCTGCGCGAGTCTGGATTGAGGCATATATTTGAAGCCTTGCCCGGAGAAGAGCGTTATACGTATATCTATCAAGGTGTCGCACAGACACTCGATCACATCCTGGTTTCACCCTCACTTTGGGCAGCGCTGGAGGAAGTGCATGTTCTGCACACGAACGCGGACTTCGCCATGCCGGATCCGGAAGATGATTCTCCCCTCCATAAGTCAGATCATGATCCGGTGATTGTAATTATGGACGGCGCGCGTATTGAGTAGTCTCGAGGGGAAGCTGAGTTGCTGACGGGAAGCGAGTTAATTCCTAAAGTATGACTCTTCTGTACGGGGTTCACACGTCCTTAAGCCGGTCGCGCGCATCGAGCGCCTGACCGAAAATCATTCCTAACAATGCCAGGATGAGAACCGAAGCAAAGCCGGCAATGTCTACCCACGCGCCTGAAAAGAGGTACGGCAGCACGAGCAGGATTGCTAATCCCACCAGCATCCCGATGACCGTGCCCGTGATGATTTTAGGAAGATCTGTCCAAATTTTCGCAATTGAAAAAGATTCAACACTAGCGCGGTGTTTTTTTGCTACGCCGTTCTGAACCTTCCTGTCCTTGATTTTGGGATCGCGAAGTTGGATCTGTCGATCTCTTATCCTGCGTAGGCGCTCCTGCTCATTCTGATTGCTCATAATTGCATCCGCGTTTCAGTCTTTCGGTCTAGGCACCAAATGCCAGCACTCGATTCCTGTGATTCACCTCCAGATTGTAGTCCGAAGCTCTTTCTGAGCAAACGCTTCCAGGAGAGCCAATATCTCTGGCCAGATTTGTCTTAAAACAACGGAGGCGGCCATTTCGCCGCCCCCGCCATTTCGTTCTGAACACAAACGCGACCGATTTGAGAGAGACTCTTACGAAGTCTCCTCCAACGCTTCGGCTGCTGCCGCGTTCAACTCCGCGAGTAAACCGGGGATATCTGCAACATCACCCTGCAGGATCGCTGAGAATGTGTCGCCCACATCCCGGCGAACGGATCCATAGGAGGACCATCCGGGTTCGGCCACACCGAGGGGCATCAACTCTATTCCTTCGGCCCACAGCGGGTTCGCCGCTATGTAATCGTCAAGCAAGTCGATTGTGCTCGCTCGTGTCGGGTGATAGGCGCTCGCCGCAACCCACTTCGCCATCGTCTCCGCGCTGGTGAACCAGCGCAGGAACAGCCAGGAGGCCAGCTCCTGCTCGGGGTTGGACAGAACAATGGCCGAGTTCTGCGCGTAAGCGTCTACTGCTCCATCTCCAACGCCTGGGAAAGCGATGAAGCCCCATGTATCGGCTATTGCGCCTTCAGCCTCGAAGGCACTCACCTGATAGGTATAGCCCGCCGTCGAGCTCGCAGTGAAGAGCGTTTTGCGAGTTGCGAACTCAGGGTTGGGATAGCTTTCTGTTGCGAAAGCGCAACCCTCGTCCCAGAGTTCCTTCCAGTACTCCGCGACTTCCTGCACTGCGGGTTGGGTGAAGTCGTAACCCGTGCCCGCCTCATTATAAAAATCTCCGCCGAATGCGAACGCCCAAGTAGCTACATTGGAAGCGCCGGTGTAGAGCACGAATCCGCCCATTCCGTCGTTATCGGGATCATCATCAGCAGCGTTTGCAGCCGTAGCTGCGCAGGCTTGCTCTTTAAATTCTGCCTTCGTCGTTGGTGGATTGGCGAATCCAAGTTCCTGCGCCCAGGTGTGGTTGTAGAAGAGCACGTTAAGAGATTGGCCATGCGGGAAACCAACACGGGCGCCAGCGGCGTTAATGCCGTTGTTCCAAACGCCTTCGTAGAAGTCCTCGATTTCCGCATCGCTAAAGCCCCAATCATCGTCGTAGACGAAGTCATTCATATCCGCCATGACACCGACCTGATACCAGGTATCCAGAGCGTTGGTGTACGCGACCGTCACGTTGGGCAGATCGCCGGACTGAACCGCGGCGTTCATCGCATCTTCATTATCACTGTGACGCCCCTGATCGAGCGCTTCTACGGTGATCCCCCACTCATTGGTGGCGTTGAACTCATCGACCAGCGCAGTAAGACCCTCACCGGTGGTTCCCGAACCCCATACGTGCCAGAAGGTTATCGTCTGACCACTCGGGTCAACCTTCGGAACCATGGGGGCTTCCGTCGGTTCTGGGGCAGGTGGCGCCTCGGTTGGCGGCGGGGGTTCCGGCGGCGCTTCGGTCGCCGACGTCCCACAGGCTGTCAGCAAAATGGGAAGTGCAAGCGCTAGTACTAAAAACCAAGCGAAATACTTTTTCGACATTCTAATCATCCTCCAAATAATCGGCTTTACCAATTGTATTTATTCGTCTTGATCATCTTGTTTGTCTATGTTCACCTCCCAATATAATCACCCTTTTAAGCCACTCCGGGCGATTGATTCGGTGAATTGTTTTTGCGTGAAGAAGTACAGGATCAAAATCGGGATGATCGTGATCACCGCACCAGCCATCATCATGTTTATCCGCTGCCCTGCTTCGGTGATGAAATTGAGCAATCCCACGGCGATAGGACGCCATTCCGGGGAATTCGTAACCAACATTGGCCAGGCCAAAGCATTCCACGAACCCATGAAAGATAGTACGACAATGACCATCAGCGGCGCCTTCGCCAGCGGCAGGACAACCGTAGTTAGGAAGCGGAGATGTCCAGCCCCGTCGATCTGGGCTGCATCGAAGAGCTCATCCGGAACCTGAGCGAAGAATTGCCGTAAGAGAAAGATCGAAAAAACACTGCCCATGAAGGGAACCGTTAACGCCGGCCAATTATTGAGCCACGGAAGCGGACCGATCCTCCCCAGCCAGGTCACCAGGAGGAAGTTAGGAATGATCAAGACCATGGCCGGAATCATCATTGTCGAGAGCATGACTCCGAAGATCAGATCCCGTCCAGGGAAATTTACGCGGGCGAAAGCATACGCGGCCAGCACACTAAATGTGATCTGCCCAGTTAGCGTGATCAACGTGATCTGAACGCTGTTCCAGAAGTACTCCGCGAACTGGGCCTCCTTCCACGCGTTGACATAATTCTCCAGGTGGATCTCCGAGGGGAAGAAGCGGATCCCGCTCGCCTCTGGCAGTGTCATCACAGAAGTCGAAAGCATCCAGATAAATGGGATCACCGCCAAAAAGGCTCCAAAAATAAGGATTAAATACGTCAGGGAATTTTGCATGACGCTGCCTAATACAGGATACTTGCGACCCTGCTTCCCTCGGCCCTTATGGTCCTGAGCAGAATTATCCATAGAACACTCGCGATCCCTGAATCTTATTGTTGATAAAGGTCAAGCTTAATATTATGGCGAAAAGCACAAATGCCAGCGCCGACGCGTAACCATAGCGAACCTTGTCGAAGAACTCAAGGAAGATGGTAACGCTGAAAGTATTTACTGAACCCAAAGCCAGTTCATGGCGCATCACCCAAATATGGGCGAATGCTTTAAACGTCCCGATGATGGCGATGAGAGATAGGAAGTACGTCGTTGGCGAAAGCAATGGGAAGATGATGTGTCGGAACACTTCCCACCGTCCGGCGCCATCGATCTCGGCAGCTTCGATCAACTCCGTCGAGATGTTTCCCAATCCCGCCAGATAGATCACCGTATCATAGCCGACGTATACCCATATTGAGTAAATAATAATCACGACCAGAGCCAGGCTTGGACCTGCGGCCCATTCGGGAAGTGCAAAGCCCAACCCTTCCGCGATCAAGGAAAATATTCCCTCTGGCTCCTGGATCCATCTCAGTGAATCAAAGCCCAAAGCCTTCAATAACTGGTTGACCGGCGCTTGAGGACGGATCGAGAACATCTGCCTGAATACTACTGCGCTGGCGACATAAGGCGTGACGTAAGGCAGGAAAAAGAGCATCCGGAAAAGCTCTGAGCCCGCCAGTCTCTGAAAAAGGAGCACGGCAAGGAAAAGCGATATTGCAAGCTGGAACGGGACCGTCCCTAAAGAGTAGAAGGCCGTTACTTTAAGCCCTGACCATAAATCCTTATCGCCGGCTGCGATCACTGGCGGCAGCACTCCGATAAGGATCCAACCGCCGACAAGCAGCGTTATTGCCGCCAGGAGTCTGAACCAAAAACCTCGATTTGTCGGCTGCCCCTCCGCACTCCGCCAGACGAACCACGCCGCCACAAGCAACAACACACCGGAGCCGATGGTGATTACTTGCGGCCAGAACGCTATCTCTGTCCCCGCCTCTAGAGAAATCTTGTACGCCTCGACCGCTTCGCTATACGTGAACCAAACGATGAAAAAACCGAGAATGAGCGCAAGCCAAACAAGCGCAAATTGCGCTTGGTACTGAATATTGCGGGGATGTCTCCAGAGCCGCGAAGCTGCAAATCCGCTGATGGCTGCTACTGCGAAGAGTAAAAGGAATAAATAGAAGGCTGATAAGACATGTTCAACTTTGAAAGCTTCGCCCAGCAAACGGTAGAATAACTCTTGGGTTTTCTCGACGCCAATGATTTTTTGGGCAATATCCAAGACTTCCGGCAGCTGCAAAACGGTCCAACGGACAAAGGCGACCAAGCCTACCGCGTGGAAGAAACCAGGGATCGCAAGTAACCAGGGTCTTTCGTTTTGCTCGGTGGCTTTCTGGACAACCCTGCGCAAGAATAGAACGGCTCCAATAACCGCACCTATTCCAAGTGCGAAAAGCAGGATGTAAGCCAGGCTATCTACCGCTTTAATATAGTTCGTGATCCCAAGGAAATCGCCGCGTCGTAGGCGCCATTTATGGAGACTGACATAGAGAGCGAAACCGACGGGGAAAATTCCGAACAGGAATATCAAAAACGTTGCCGGGAAAATCATTAAGTACCCGGTCAGATACTCGCGTATTTTCCGCTGGCGACGGCCAGGGAGTAATTTTTGCAACCATCCGCTGGTGGGAGCTTCCCGCTTAGTTCGCTCGACCGAACCTACCGCCTGCTGCAATGTTCCTCCTCAGGGTCACGGAATGCGAGGTAGAGTAGAATTATAGGTCAATGATTAGCACTCGACCAGTGAATTTCATCTATACTTATCTGAGAGTTATTACCAATGGCTGAACTCACAAACGCACTCATGCAGAAGCTTCGTGCCCATCGTTTGCCAGAGATCGATCTGGGCAAAGATGCACAGCATCCCGCGTATGGAGGTCTCTCCATCCTCAATATCCCGGGAAGCGTATGTAAATGGCTCGGTGCGCCGGATCTTCCTTACCCGAGTCTGGAAATCCCCGAGTTGGATGCGCTTGCGGAGGGAGTTGAGCAAGTTGTAGCTGTCCTGGTGGATGCGGTATCCCTGCACCGCTTCATCTCTTGGCTAGAGGGGCGCGCTAAGTTCTTACAACCTCTTGTCGATGATGGCTTTCTGGGCGCGATTACTTCTGTCGTCCCCTCGACTACGAGCGCAGCGACAACCACTTTATGGACCGGTCGCAGCCCCGCCGAGCACGGCATCCTGGGGTATGAGATTTTTCTAAAAGAATATGGGCTGGTCGCGAATATGATCAACCACTCACCGACTGCATTTTCCGGTCGCCCAGGCCTGCTCTACTCAGCGGGTTTGGATCCGGAGAGCTTCCTGCCTGTTCCGACATTAGGACCGCACCTGACGCAAGCGGATATCGAGCCGCACGCCTTCCTCCATTACAGTATCAGCGGATCCGGACTTTCGCGTATGCATTACCGCGATGTCCAACTTCATACATTCGGCGGCGTCCCGGATCTCTGGATCGGTGTGCGCAGGCTCGTCGATCAGCCAATAAGCAAGAAACGCTATATCTGGGTTTACTACGGGGGAGTGGATGGACTTTCCCACCGTCATGGGCCGGATTCCGAACAAGCGCAGGCTGACTTTGCATCTTTCAATTCTTCGATGATGGAAGATTTCGTGCGCCAGGTGAGTCCCGAGGTCGGTGCGAAGACCCTGCTGCTGCTCTTTGCTGACCACGGACAGATCACCACCCCCAAGGACCCCGATTTCGAACTGCGCAACCATCCCGATCTCACACAGCGGCTTCACCTCCTCCCCACCGGGGAAAATCGCCTCGCGTACCTTTACCTACGTCCCGGCCAAGATGAAGCCGTCGATGACTACATACAGAAGACCTGGCCGGGGTCTTTTACAACCATCCCCTCGGACCATGCACTCAAAGCCGGCTTATTTGGTCCTGGCCTCCCTGCCCCCTCCACACCCGATCGCCTCGGAGATCTCACCGTCCTCACCCACGGAGACTCCTACATGTGGTGGGCAGAGAAGGAGAATCCGCTCATCGGTCGGCACGGCGGGTTATCTAGTGAGGAGATGCTCGTGCCGCTCCTTGCTGCCCGCCTGGGTTGACCTGCCGGTCCCCAATCTTCTCACCATCTAAGTCCTGGAAATAAAACCACCCCCAATTCCTCGATTCAAAGGAGTTGGGGGTGTATGACTCTCTATACTAGGTTTCTACGGCGTGATCCGACTCTCCAATTCTGGTAATGGCAGCAGGAAGGGATTATCCGCTGGGATCAGCATTACCTGGATACCCGGCGCCAATTTCTGGATATATTCAAACGTCAGCAAATCGGGGTTTCCCCTCAGAGCGGCAGCGATGAGATCGAGCGCCTCTTTCTCAGCTTCAGCCTCGATAACACGCGCTAGTGCCCGACCTTCGGCCTCGATAACCGCCGCATCAGCCAGACCCTCTGCAACTTGCCGCGCCTGCTCAGCTTCCTGCTCGCGCTGCTGGACGATGAGAGCCGCCTGCTGTGCCAACTGCTCGGCGATCTGCTTCTGCTCAACGGATGCAGCATACTCATCGGAGAAGGCGATGTTGCGCAGCACAAAATCATGCAGGATTAGTGCGCCCTCATCGAAAGCTGCATCCAATTCAGTCTGTATCGTATCCAGCAAGGCGAATCTCTGTGTGGTGACGACCTCTTGAACGCCAAACTGGGAAACAGCGTTACGAATCACGCCGCGGGAGACAGTTCGAACCAAGTTGTCGATGTATTCGCCCTTCCATTTAATATGCGCCTCGACCACCCGACTTGGATTGATTGAAAAAATCACGGATGCATCCACGTTGACGATCTGACCATCTGATGTTCGCGCTTCAACCGAGTCGTCGCCACGGATTGCGCCTTCCTCCGGTGCGATGGACATCGTATAAGTCTGGCGAGAGATGGGGTACGGGATGACGTTCTCAAGGAAAGGCACAACCCAATTTAAACCCGGTAGAAGTGCTTCCGGTCGCACGCCCCCTTGCCCGACGGTGATCACGACCCCTCGGTCGGTGGGCTGGATGAAGATCAGACCTGCACTGACGGTTGTGAGGGCTAGAGCGAGCACGATGATACCTATGACGATGCCGCCCGCTCCCCTGAAACTCTGCCCGCGTCCAGCGCGCACGACTGCAAGCCCTATCACACCTAACGCTGCGACCCAAGCCAGTGTGGCTAGTGCCGAAAGCAATGTTGCGACGTTCATTTAATCCTCCTTGTAAAGGTTACCCTTGGTAATCAAGACAGCTATGAATTTTCTGTCTGCGTAGATTGTACCATGCAGGCCTCTTACCTTATGACGGTAAGCTGACATGAACCTGCCCGCATGGATGTCGATCCTTTGCATTTTCATCCAATATCCGCACGGCGCTATCGATGCACCCATGAAATTAGGTACGAATGAATTGATGCTAAGCGCCAAGAAATCACGCCCAACTTCCCAAATATCGTAACTGCTCTCTTAGGGTTGGGGATCGCGCTCGAGAATGATCGTTACCGGACCGTCATTCTCGATCTCAACGAGCATGTGGGCACCGAAGACCCCTTTCTGTATGGAAATGCCCAACCCTCTCATGTGGTCTACGAAATGATCGACAAGCGGTTGGGCGATCTCCGGAGAGGCGGCTTTGATGAAGCTGGGGCGGCGACCTTTGCGCGTATCGGCGTAAAGGGTGAACTGCGATATAACGAGCACTTCGCCGCCCACATCCTGTACGGATAGATTCGTCTTCCCCTGTTCATCTTCGAAGACTCGCAGGACGGCGCACTTCTCCGCCAACCACTCCGCTTCATTCTTGGTATCAGCGTGCCCGACGCCGATCAGGATGACCAGTCCTCTCTCGATCGCGGCAATCGTATCGCCGTCAACCAAGACTCGGCCACGGCGAACGCGCTGAAGGACGGATTTCATTTATCTGCAGCCCCCTGCAAGTTCGAAGGCAGGGGCAAGATCGACACTGTTTTTGGGATGCCTATCCATGATTAGAGCACCTCTCCAACAAGCTTTGTAACTTCCCCCTGCTCCACATGCCTGCCTGTTTCCAGCTTGGAATAGACCAGCTTGTCGTCGACGATTACTTCAAATTTTCCCCCATCCGCAGGGATGAGCTTTATGGAGTCGATTCTAGACTCGTAGGCCTTGATTATTTCTGCCATCGCACCGATGGCCCGGTCTGTATAGTGTCAAGCTGCGCAGTATTCTATTGAGATAGTTGCCATAATGCCTCCTAATCATCCTGTGTTGAATTTAATACGTCTCCACATTCATTCTCTATCACTGCTTCACTAAATCGAAGCGGAGTATATCGCATATCGGGGATGCTGGATCAACTTTATTGAAATTTATTTATCGCAGAAGAAGCCATGCGAGATACATCTCAGGGATTTCTCGGAGAGTTTATCCTGAGCCCTGTCCTGAGCCCTGTCCTGCGAAGTCCCCGACCGAAGGGAGTGGGGAGCGAAGTCGAAGGATTGAAGGATTGAACTGCTCACTCGAAATGACACTCGGTGGAGAAGAGCCATTCCCAAGCATGTCATTTCGAACCCCCAGAGGGGGTGCCTGTCCTGAGCTTGTCGAAGGGAGAAATCCCTGAGACGACTCGATACCTCGCAAAAGAATCAACTGAACGCATCTGTTTATTTCCTGGGAACGAGATATCACGGATTATCATCGGGCTTGCTCAATTCATCCCCACATTTAATAAGCTGTAGATCTTGGTCACCGGCAAGAACTGCGCGATAATCATGCTGATATCAGGAGGTTCCCTATGCGCCGTTTTTCCACCTTCATCATCGGAGCCGTTTGCGGTGCGCTCGTTGGATCCGTCACTGCCCTTCTGCTTACCCCTGAATCGGGAGAACAGCTTCGAAACCAGATCCGCGAACGAACCGAAGCCTTCCGCGACGAGATCCAGAGTGCTTATACGGCCCGCATGACGCAATTGGAAACAGAGCTCGAGAAATTACGCGAGCCGACGAAATAAAAGCGGTTTGAGGTTTCGGACAAGCTCCGATTATCGCAATAACGATACCGGGCATAGCTTCTGCTATACCCGGTTCTATCTTCTTGACTGCCTCACTTCGCATCCAATCCGGATGTGATGGGAAGATCAAGCGAAACCCGATCACCACATCCGGCGCAGAGCATTAGCGCCTCGTCATTTGATCACTTTAATTCAACGATGTATGCTGCCGGCTGCCAGGTATGGCGAGTCGTCGCCGTCACTATCAGAACTGCCTCCTGTGTACCCTTATCGAATGTGATCTCAATTTCCGCATGATTATCTTCATCTAAGGTCAGTTCACGGACTTCTATCTCGCGCCCCTGCTCAACAAGTACCACCCTGTAAGTTTGGGGCAAGCGATTGTAAAGGCGCACAAAACCCGCCGCCTGCCAGTCGCCTTCATCTGTCTCGAAATCTTCAAAATAGTCAATCGCCTCGATCGAAAGATCATCGAGGAGCAGTCCATCTCCGTTCACAGCAGCATCCGTGATGTACTCGAATCGCAGCAGTATCTCCTGCCCGGCAAATTCAGAGAGGTCAACCGTCTCCTGAATCCAACGAGGTTCAACATCACCGCCGCTGTACCCTGTGTATGCCCACCCGAACGAGTTCCCTGAGAGGTCCTCAGCAGTGCCGGAGGGCGTCTCCAGGATCTGCCACGAATCCCCACCATCAGGTGACACCTCAAGATAGAGGTAATCCCACCCCTCCTCGATGTCATACCAAACCCAGTAGTTGGCCTCAATCTGTCCTTCAACCTGCCGGAGATCAAATGCGCGCGTTAAAGTCATATCCGACTCATCACCGCGGTTTGACCAGAAAGCGAAATCGCCGGAATACGCCTCCCCCGGAAGCACCGGCACGACGGAAGCGCCATCGAACGAGAGTGAATACGTACCCTCGCATTCGATATGTATGTAATCGATCCCATACTGGTTTACCTGCCGTTCCTTTAGCCCAGTCGGGCAGGCAATGATTTGATCGCTGAAACCGACCTGCGGAGCGGCATAGGAATGGAAGGAATACTGGCCGTCATAGATAGAAGGATCATTAACCAGCATCGCGAGAGCCCAATCGCGTTGGACGTCATCTGCGGTGATCGGTGCACCTGTTTGGTTGTCGATTATGCCCATGGCCTCTAGCGTTCGATCGATCGAATCGAGGCCATTCTTCGGATTGGCCACCAACGCCTGTGTCGCTTCTGAGCCGAAGCGGTCGAGAAAATAAGTAACAAACAGGAATGCTTGCCCATAATGCGTCCCGCCGCTCGTCGGCCAGTAAGTGAGGGCGAGATCGGGATCACTCGCGTAGGCATAGTCCCAACCACCCACATCAAAGCCACTCAAATGTGAGGCTAATTCAGAGAACCCTTCATTCAACCAGGATTCTTCGTTACGATCTAAGTTCCAGTGGATCATATGTTGAAACTCATGAGCCAGCACACTGTAGGTGAATTCCTCCCACAATTCCACATTGTCCGCACTCAGGTAAAACATCTCATGCCCATTCGAATACTGGTGCGCAAGCGGCGAGAGTTCATCGGCAGATGAAAAATAACCCGCTACAGAGTATCCGAGGTTTGTTGCGTAGAGAATATATAGATGCACATCTCCATCGACGCCGGGCGACCACTCACTTCCAAAGAAGGATCTATTCGTAGGATAGGCACGCTCCTCAAAGTCATCCACCAATGCTTTCGCATCATCAAGGTTAAAGTCCACACCCTTTTCTACCCAGAAGTAAACATGATCAGTTGCGTAAACCATCTCGGCTTGAACTTCGAAGTTTTCGATCGTATCGACATTGCTCACCCAGAAAGTATCGACGGTTCCGACTTGAATAGGCTCGACTTCTGTAGCAAGGATGCGGGGGACATCCTTGAGCCCGCGCAAGCGCTCAGCAAGTTCGATGGGCTCATTGATGGGCACAATCGTAGAGGCCAGCTGCTCGAGAGTCAGAATGGAGAGGTCGATATTTTCAGGTTCCTCTGAAGGGGAGATCAGGGGCGTGCGTGTTGGCGTACTTTCTTCAGGGATATAATCATATAACTCCGCTTGCTCTACCTGGATCACACCCCAACGGATGACCAGGAAAGTCGTCACTGCACAAGTCAGGCATGCCGCCATGATGACAACCAGGGCAATTACAAACCACTTTACGGTTGAACTGTTATTCGAACCCATCTAACCACTCCTGACGAAAACTTTTCAGCATTATATCGGAAAAATATGCGCTGCCTGTTCAAACTATGGTACTGCTGGCTAGATTTTTCATAATCAACTTTCCACCAAACAATGTAGAAAAGTGCCACATGATTCTCCCACGCTGGTTATGGGTTGTTGGTTTTTATGGAGTCAAGATGAAATTGCTTCGTCACTGAGTTTATACTTAGCAACGTCGAAGGGCTCCTCGCAATGACAGGCGAGAGAAGGCGCCTCACTAATACCTGTCATTTCGAGAGAAGCGAGAAATCTCTATGATGTCGCTCTTGCCAGCTCCATCTTTGAAACCGAATATAATCTCTTAATGTCATCGCGAGAGAAGCGAAGCAATCTCCTCGTTTCTTGATGGGAGATTGCCACGTCGCCCTATCAAGCTCCTCGCAATGACAAAGTCGGGAAGGGTCTCCACGATTAACTGTCCTTTCGACAGATCCGTGAAGCTGCGAAGGAATGACAATTCCGCTGGGGGGGACCTGAGTAGTAACCCTTGATTTAATTAAGAATGGGCCGACCCAAGTGTCGGCCCCAATTATTTGGTGTCGTAGCGGCCTACTCTCGATCTGCGGCCAGCGTTGTGTCGTCTGCCCGGGCCACTGGCAGCTGAACCGTAAAGCGACTACCCCGCCCTAATTCGCTCTGTGCGACCATCCGTCCCTGGTGACTGCGAACAATCTCACGCGTGATAGCCAAACCAAGACCTACGCCTCGATCCATGCCCCCCGGACGAGCCTTATCTAGTTGATAAAAACGCTCGAAGATGCGTGAGAGTTCATCCTCCGGGATGCCAGACCCAGAATCCTCAACGTGGATGGAAATCCACCCATCCACATATTCCCCCCACAGGGATACCTTTCCGCCTTCCGGGGTATGTTTAATGGCGTTGTCGATTAAGTTCATAAACACTTGCGCCAGGCGATCGCCGTCGCCTATCAAGGCCGGTAATTGACCGACCTTATTGATGACATTCACGCTCGCCTCGGCGGCTTTCACACTCAGACGTTCAACCACTGCTGACAGAAGCGCCAGGAGATCGACACGATCCTGGTGAAAGTCGATTTGGCCGGCGTCCATGCGCGCTAGCTCGAGTAGATCTTCCACCAGCCGGTGCAATCGTTGGGCTTCGTCATAGACGACCTGCGCCGCGCGTTGCTGCGAATCCTGATCTTGAACGGTGCCATCAAGGATCGCTTGCGCAAACCCCTGAATTGATGTCAGTGGTGTTTTGAGTTCATGGGAGACGTTGGCGACAAAATCACGCTGCGCTTTCTGTCCTGCCTGGACGCGCTCGACCATCTCGTTGAAAGTGAGCGCAAGACCCCGCACTTCCTCCGGACCACCCGGCTGCAAGCGTTGCTCGTAATCACCCGCCGCCACCGCCCGGGAGACCTCAGCCATCCGGTCCAACGGTGCTGCTACCCAACGCGATATCAGCCATGACAGAAAGACCGAGAGAAGCAATGCAATCCCGGCAGCCTGAAGGATGGGTCGCAAGACTGTATCCCACCACAGGCGCAGGTTCAGCAGAGTCGGGCGCGGCGTGGCAAGGATGATCCGGAAACGCTGAACCAACGGCTGGGAGATATAGAGCCAGATCCCCTCACCCGGCTTACCGAAACGTCCCCGCACAATCTCTTGGCCCTCGCCGCTCTGCTGGAGCACATCTTCGGAAACCGGACTTTCGGTTGAACGACTATCGACCAAGACTTCGCCCTGTGAGCTGACGATGATGATGCGCGCACTCGAAACCTGATCCAATCGTTCGAGCGTCGAGAGTAGGTCCTCTCCATCCAACTCCAGAAGAAGCTTCCCCTGTCCGCGGAGGATTATTGGAAGACTCCGTTCCAAGTTAGCATACACTCGTTGGTCAGCGGAAGGACTTCTTAACATGAGGAATAGCAGGCTGACAGCGACGAAGAGCAGTACCAGTCCTGCAACCAGGAGATAGGTCAAGAACAATCGGAATTGCAGCGACCGGAACATAGAAACCTCAATTTACCAGTTTATACCCAACACCCGTCACTGTATCGATCCGTACCTGATCGCTTGCCGCGATCCGCTTTCGTAAGTGGGCAACATGGACATCTACGGTTCGTGTCTGACCATAGAAATCGTAGCCCCAAACCAGGTTTAATAACTGCTCACGACTCAAAACGATCCCTTTATGCTCCACAAGCGTGAGCAGCAAATCAAATTCTTTCGCCCGCGTTTCAACGACCTGACCAGCGACGCTGACCTCCCGGCGCGCCGGGTCGATCGTCAGGTCGCCGATGTGAAGTGGACTGTCATCCCGGCGCGGTGCGCTCTCAGCTCGTCTTAGTATAGCTTTCACCCGGGCAACCAGTTCGCGTGGGTTGAAGGGCTTGGTCATATAGTCGTCAGCGCCCAACTCCAGTCCAACGATTTTATCGACATCATCATCGCGGGCGGTTAACATGATGATGGGAACATCGCTCTCGGCGCGGACCCGCCGACAGACCTCGAATCCATCGACTTCGGGCAGCATAATATCCAGGATCACGAGCGCTGGCCCAAGCGAATCGATCTTCTGCAGAGCTTGCTGCCCTTCCATGGCCTCCTCAACGCGATACCCTTCCCGCTCCAGGTAGAGCCGGGCAAGGTCAATGATATTGGCCTCGTCATCGACAACGAGAATGAGTTCACCCGCCATTGTGCCTTCTCCGGTTTACCGCTTTCTAGTCGACCAATGCGATCGCTTCGATCTCAACGGCCGCGCCTTTTGGCAGCGCCGCAACCTCCACCGTTGAACGAGCCGGTGATTCATCCTGAAAAAACTCCGCGTACACAGCGTTCATCAGCGCGAACTCCGACATATCTTGCATAAATACTGTCGTCTTCACAACTTGTCCGAGCGACGAATCGCCAGCCTTAAGTACCTCGCCAAGGTTTTTCAACACCTGGCGTGTCTGACTTTCGACACCACCGGCTACGAATTCGCCGGTTGCGGGGTCCACACCAATCGTACCGGAGACGAAAATCAATCCCTCCGTCCGGATCGCGACCGAGTATGGTCCAATAGCCTTCGGCGCCCCCTCGGCAACAACAACTTTACGCTTTCGTGATGACATCTATAGCCTCCATCAGTAAATAATTTAGTCTCTCGGGATTGTACGCTTCAATAAAGCCTCGGTCAAAAAAATCTGAGGCGCAATAGCGCCCCAGACTTATTCACAAGACATCGCACATTTTGAATAGCGCCGATCCGATTTGTTGACTTCGAATCGCTCAGCACCGGCTTTTCGCAGCGTCTAGACGACGATGTTAACCAGACGCCCAGGGACGACGACCACTTCCTTGGGCTGCTTGCCTTCCATGAAGCGCTGCGCGGCTTCGCTAGCCAGCGCCGCAGTCCTGGCATCTTCTTCGCTGATCTCCGCGGCTACCATAATCCGATCGCGCACCTTCCCGTTCACCTGGATGATCAGGGTTATCTGCTCTTCTTTTGCCAGCTCTGGTTCGTACTCAGGCCAGGGCTGATTGTGGATCGAGTACGGTTTCCCCAGGCGAGCCCACAGCTCCTCCGCGATATGCGGAGTAGGTGGTGCCATGAGCAGCAGCAGAGTCTCTATCGCCCTCTTGAATGCGTGCGTCCCAGCCAATCCGGCTTCCCGTGATGCGTTTAATTCATTTGTCAGCTCCATAAGCGCCGAGATCACAGTATTGAATTCGAAATTCTCGATATCATGGGAAACTTGTTTGATGGTCTGGTGCATTTTTCTCTGCAGCGAGCGTTCTGCTTCTGGATCGGATTTTCCCCCCTTAGCATCCGCGGTATCGAGCACTACCGTCCAGACCCGGTTTATCCAGCGAATGACGCCCTGGATATTGTCTGGATTCCAAGAACCTCCCTCCGACCAACGGTAGCCGAACATCAAGTATGCCCGCACGGCGTCAGCGCCATACATTTTTACTTGCTCATCCGGATCAACGACGTTACCGCGCGATTTGCTCATGCGCTGGCCGTCGGGTCCCAGAATCTGGCCTTGATTGCGCTGTTGGAGCATGGGCTCATGCCCTTCCGTAATTCCTAGATCGCGAAGGGCTTTATGAAAGAAGCGCGTGTAAATCAGGTGCATCGTGGCGTGTTCCATGCCGCCAGTGTATGAGTCAACGGGCATCCAATAGTCATACTCTTCCTGATCAAAAGGTCCTTTGTCATAATCTGGACTTAGATAGCGCAGGTGGTACCAGGATGAGCACATAAAAGTGTCCATCGTATCCGTCTCTCGCTCCGCGGGGCCGCCACAATCCGGGCAAGTTGTGTCTTTCCATGTGGGGTGGAATTTCAACGGGCTTTCTCCCGTCGGACGCCACTCGATATCATCTGGGAGCTCCACGGGCAGTTGATCCTCAGGAACCGGGACGATGCCGCACTTCGGGCAAATGACCATTGGGATCGGTGCCCCCCAGTAGCGTTGCCGCGAGATCAGCCAGTCATGAAGACGATAATTAATGGCGAATTTTCCGGTGCCTTTTTCCTCAAGATAAGCATTTGCTTTCTTGAAAGAGTCATCTCCAGGCGTCCCTGTCAGCGGACCGGAGTTGATCATTGTGCCGTACGCCGGAATCGCTTCAGTCATCGTCTCGCCATCCAGTGATTCCACACCTTCCGGTAGAATCACCGGTCGAACTTCTAAGTTGAACGTTCGGGCAAACTCGAAATCTCGCTGGTCGTGGGCCGGCACAGCCATAATCGCGCCTGTCCCGTAGGTCATAAGCACATAGTCGGCGATCCACACCGGGATGCGCTCGTCGTTAACAGGGTTGATGGCGTAACCACCAGTGAAGACACCCGTCTTCTCCTTATCCAGCGCCTCGCGTTCGATATCGGTCTGGCGCACGGCTTCTTGGATGTATTCCTGAACAGCTTCGTGCTGATCGGGCGCGGTGATTTTATCGACCAGTGGGTGTTCAGGCGCCAGGACCATGAAAGTCGCCCCCCAGAGCGTATCCGGTCGAGTTGTAAAGACTTCCATCGGGTCGCCATCCTCAGTCTTGAAAACCACCCGCGCGCCCTCGCTGCGCCCGATCCAGTTGGTCTGGAGAAGTTCGACCGTCTCCGGCCAATCCAGGATGGAAAAATCAAGTAGTTCCTCGGCGTAGTTCGTAATTCGGAAGAACCACTGGTTGAGATCTTTCTTTATCACGGGGGTTTCGCAGCGCTCGCAGACTCGTTTTTCTCCGACCACCTGTTCGCGTGCAAGTGTCGTATTGCATTGTGGGCACCAATCAACCGGTGACATTTTTTTATACGTCAAGTCGTTTGCGGACAACTGTAGGAAAAACCACTGAGTCCAATGGTAGTATTTCGGATCGGCGGAAATCGCCTCGCGCGACCAGTCCCACACCGCGCCCATGCTGCGCAATTGCCGCCGCATATTCTCGATATTTTTATAGGTCCATTCCATAGGATGAATGTCGCGTGCAATCGCCGCGTTCTCCGCCGGTAACCCAAACGCGTCGAACCCGATGGGGAACATGACGTTATAACCGCTCATGCGCAAGTAGCGGGCACGCGCATCGGAGGGTGTCATCGCAAACCAATGGCCAATGTGCATATCCCCTGAGGTGTAGGGAAGCATGGTGAGAAAGTAAAATTTCTTGCGTTCTGGATCAACCTCCGCTTTATAGAGTTGATCGGCCTCCCAACGAGCCTGCCAACGCTGCTCGATTTCAACCGGTTTGTAGCGATCAATCCCGGGAGCGCCTGGTCTGTTTATCTCCCTTTTGTTTGCTCCACTCATCGCAACTCCTCCGCAAGGATTTCAACCCCTGTCAACAATACACTTACCCCTCACAATAATTACTGAGCCCAGTTGTTATTTACAATTAGACCTATCCGTATCTGATCAGTTAAACAAAATTCCCCTCGCCCATACAGGGACGAAGGGGTCTCCGTGGTACCACCCTGTTTGCTCAGCGAATGCTGAGCCACTTCACCGCTGTAACGGGCGAATCCCGCCCCCGGCTACTCATTTCACCGAGGGAGCCTGTCCTTCTGTAGGACGACAGGCGAGTTCAGCCTTTGCAAATACCTCTGCTGCTGCGCACCGTGGGCGCTGTGCCGGGCTCTCACCCTCCCCGATTCGCTGACGGTAGGCTTACTACTCCTGCCCTGGCTGGATATTTAATTATCAGGTGGACCCAGTGGGATTCGAACCCACGACCTCCTCAATGCCATTGAGGCGCGCTCCCAGCTGCGCCATGGGCCCAAGCTCGAGTGGACCTGGCGGGATTCGAACCCGCGACCTCATCAGTGCGATTGATGCGCGCTCCCAGCTGCGCTACAGGCCCTTCTTGGATGTTTGGATTGTACTTGAGAGGCTGATTCACTGTCAAGACAAACCCTCCCGGACAAACCCTTTCAGCAACTACTCGCGCCCCTCGCGGCGTTTTCATTCTCGGGAGCTGGAGCAGGGTTGTGAATGGGAGAAAGAATTGCTATGCTGAAGCAAGTGCAGCGGTGACTATGGTTTTTAGTAAGGGTACTGGGATAATATTTGATTTAGTTATAGAAAATACATTTGGAATAATTGGGAGGTAAATTTGCGATGAAAGTGATCGACCTTTGGAAATCGGGCCACAAACCGACGGTCTCCTTTGAACTATTCCCGGCCAGATCCGACAAGGCAGCGATAACCCTGGAGAAGACAATCGACCAATTGGCTGCCCTGAATCCTGACTTCGTTTCTGTAACGTTCGGGGCTGGCGGATCAACGCTTGAGGGTTCTCATCAACTCCTTCAGAAACTTAAACACGAGAAAGGGCTGAGCGTCCTCGCGTACTTTGCCTGCTTTGGATTGGGGCCTGAAGATATCATCTCAATTCTGGACAGCTATCAGGCTCTTGGTGTAGAGAGCGTCCTGGCTGTGCGCGGAGACGCCCCTCGAGATGATGCGTTCGAGCCCCACCCTGACAGCTTGCAGTACGCCTCTGACCTGGTCGCACTCATCCGCCAGCGCTACACATTCTGTCTCGGTGTTGCCGCATACCCCGAGGGGCATATCGATGCTCCAGATAGAAATAAGGACCTGGAATTCTTGAAGCTGAAAGTGGATCAGGGGAGCGAGTACATCATCACCAACTACTTCTATGACACTGGATATTTCTTCGACTTCGTTGAACGATGCCGGGGAATTGGCATTCAAGTTCCAATCGTGCCGGGTATCATGCCCATCTACAGCGTCAAGATGATGGAGATGCTCGCCAGCATGTGTGGAGCGACAATTACAGCAGAGGTGCGTGAAGGGCTTGCTTCCGTTAAGGAAGGTGATACAGATGCCCTCATCGCATTTGGCATAGATTTTGCCTACAGCCAGTGTGCAGAACTGCTTAAAGCGGGTGTTCCTGGGTTGCACATTTACACCATGGATCGTAGTGCGTCGACAGTAGGTTTGGTCAACCGGCTGCGAGCCGATGGTTTATTGTGAAATAAGCTGGTGCCTTTCCTCCACTTCCAGCACGAGGCGGCATGAGGACGCCCTTGCGAAAACCATTGCAGAGCAACTCTTGAAACACGAAGCTTTGGCGCTCCAAACCGCGTAATCGGAGGCGCACATTTATTGGGAGATCAATATGGAATGCAATCAAGAAAAAAATATGGCGGATTGTAATTGCAGCTACGAGCCCTGCTCCAGAAAAGGAATCTGCTGTGACTGCATCCGTTATCATCTTCGCAGCAGAGAATTACCAGGTTGCTGTTTCCCCGATGATGTCGAGAGAACTTTTAATCGCTCTTTTGAGCTTTTTGCCCAATTGGTCAGTGAGGGAATGGTTTAATCGACCACGCTCAAGCTCTCGTTGCGCCTTTGCTATGTTTATTGAAATCCAGCGCGCGAATAGAAACGATTGGTTGGATAGTGCATATGTCCGGTGAAACAAATCTCCAGAGACTGCTTGCGAATATGCAGCCAGAGCTTCACGACGGGGAGTTTGTGTTTTGTTCCGTCTCGCCTAAAACGTTTGAGCAATTGCGTATTCACCCAACCGGATGGTTTCGCGAATCTGAGGGGATCACCCTTATTGTAGAAAGAAGAATTGCGGATGATGAGGGTCTGGATTATGCGTTTGTCTCACGAATGATATCCCTCAATATCCATTCGAGCCTAGAAGCGGTTGGGTTTCTCGCCGTGATATCTAGCAAACTTGCCGGAGCAGGAATTAGTATGAATACCATCTCGGCTTTTTATCACGATCATCTTTTTATACCAACGAACAAGGAAGGCACCGTGATGCGGCTTCTCGAAGAGCTAATAAATGATGCGGCAGGGGATGTTAGTGTCACTTGACCCGGCGACAAAAGTCGGATTCGCTTCACTTCTCTTTTCTAACAATTCGCACATAACATCATGAGTGCCGAAGAACACCCCTGGGAAAATTTATTCAAGAAAGACGGTCGAGTATTCCCTGAACCTTTCCCTCGATTCAATGAGGGTGTTTCGCCCCTCGTTTCAGCAAATGATTCTGTGTCACCCACATCCTCACTCCACCTATTCTGGCTACCCACAGCATGTACGGCGATATTTGATCTCCCACCCACGCATGCCTATAATCGCACACAGGACGGAGGGGCGCGATGACTATTGACCATTATTCCTATCTCAGAGAGGCCATGGAAGAACAAAATGTGGATCTGCTCGCCTTGATCCCCAGCCCGACATTCTTCTACCTGTCCGGTTTAGACTTTCACCTCATGGAACGACCAATCGTTGGCTTCTTTTCAC